>Ga0182745_1000016_pt1 | contig 282781 bp, 258 predicted proteins | sample eDN3rd30CKraftBY_FD_128523 | JGI IMG/M metagenome (GOLD analysis project Ga0182745, IMG submission 128523) | Enriched backyard soil microbial communities from Emeryville, California, USA - eDNA 3rd pass 30_C Kraft BY (version 2) (version 2) | ecosystem: Environmental > Terrestrial > Soil >... | reverse complement strand
GGTGTTGCCGTGCAGGTTCAGCGTGCCGCCGGAGATCATGATGCCGCGGTCGCCCATGCCAGCCATCACGTCTTCATTCTTCACGTTGTCGGTGAAGGTGATGGTGGCCTTGCGGGTGTGCGGCTTCGCCTCGGTGCCGATTTCCAGCTCGCCGTGGAGCATGATCCACTCGGTGGTCAGTTCGAGGTCGGCATCGTTGGAGAAGGTCAGCTTGCCGTCGATCGACAGGCCACCCAGGGCGGGCGGGCTGACGTCGAGGACGACTTCCTTGTCCTTGCCAATGACGACCTTGTCGCCTGCGGCCGGAACCTTGCGGTTGGGCCAGGAGGCGGGATCGGACCACTTGGTGGCGGCCTCGACTGCAGCGGATACGCTGAAGAGCGAGACGGCTGGCACCAGCATGGTCAAAAGAAGTTTTCTGGATCGATGTTTTTTCATGGCAATTAAAGCCCCCGGTTAAACCCGCGAAAAGTCGCAAAAAAATGCTGGCGCAGGATAGCGCGAGAGCCACTCGTCAAGCTATCGCCCGCACCTTTTGCAGCGACAGATACGGGAAAGTGGACCGGATACCGAACCGTCCATATTTCTTGCTTGATGTTGGCGCATAGAGGGCTGCCCAGGCAGCTTTTGTGCCTGGGCCTTGAGCTGCGCTCAGCCTGACAGCAGCGCGTCGAGCTGCTCGAACTGCTCCGGATAGCCGCCCGAGCTGCCGGAGGCGATGGCGGCGTCGAGCACTTCCTTCGATGGATAAAGGTCCACCACGGCGACGTGGGTCCTGCCGTCCTTCTCTTCGAAAGTGACCGTGGTGATGGCGCCTTCCGGGCTCTCGTCATTGCTCCAGGAGAGGCGCGAATTCGGCGTGACCTCCAGGTATTTGCCGAAGAACGCAATGGGCTCGGGATCGGCGGCGAATACGAGACGGTAGCCGCCGCCCGCACGCACATCCATCTCGCAGGAAAGCAGGTTCAGGCCGAAGGAGGCCGGCACCCACCAGCGCTTGAAGAGCTCGGGGCGGACCCAGGCCTCGAATACCAGGCGCGCGGGAGCATCGAAGGTGCGCGTCACCACCAGTTCACTCTCGCTCCTCCGCTCTGCCGTCGTGGGGTTCTTCATCTGTGTCAGCTCCTCTTTGTCTTGTTGCGGTGTGAATCGGTTCTTTCCTGGCGCATCAGTTCCTCGACCACCCCGTCTAGCGCGTCGAAGCGCGCAGACCAGAGCTGGCGGTAGTGCTCGATCCATGCCGCTTCTTCTTCGAGCTGCCGCGGACCGAGCCGGCAGGTGCGCACGCGGCCAACCTTTTGCGTGGTGACCAGGCCGGCCTGCTCCAGCACGCTGACGTGCTTCTTCATGCCGGTGAGGGTCATGCGGAATTTCGCCGCAAGGTCGGTAATCGAAGCGTCGGAGCGGCCCAGCTGCTCGAGGACGCCACGCCGGGTGGCATCAGAGAGGGCGGCGAACGAGGTATCGAAGCGGGCAGGATTATACTGAACCATTCAGTTCAGTATAGCAGCTGCTCCGCCTGGCGCCATGACAACAATGGACGGTTGGGCGCATCATTCCGGCTATTCAGTGGGTCGGTATGCGATCGGCCCGTTTTACCGGGGGGTATATGTCCAAGAGTCGTAACGTCAGGGTCACCCTGCTGACCTGTTCCATCGCCCTTGCGGGCGCCATCTTCGCCACAGGGGCCGCGGCAGCCAGTGCGCCGGCGGAATGCAGCCGCGCAACACTGCAGAAGCTGACCGACACCTACGTCAGTGCGCAGAAGGCCGGGCGGCCGGCCATGCTGCCCCTTGCAGCCAACGCCACCTACGCAGAGAACGACAAGGCCGCGGATCCCGCCAAGGGTGTGCTGTCCCAGGCGATCACCGTGGACTTCACGCGCAGCTTCCATGACACGAAGCAATGCTCCACATTCACCGAGGTGATCGCGGCAACGCACTCGCATCCCTATGTGATCCACACCCGCATCGAAGCCACCCGCGACGGCAAGGTGCAGAAGATGGAATCGGTGGTGACGGACCAAGGCGACTGGGTGTTCGGCGCGAAGGAACACCTGGCTGTCTCGCAGGCCGAGAAGTGGGACCCCATCCCTGCCAACAAGCGCGATACGCGCGAAGTGATCCAGGCGGCCGCCGATGCGTACCTGAACAACTGGGGCGATCCGGCCCTGCCGGTGCCGCATGGCACGCCATGCGCGCGGCTCGAGGGTCGCATTGACACCGGCAAGAGCAAGCCCGAGGCCAATACCTGCGACATGGGCGCCTTCCCCGAGAAGCTGAAGGTGACCAACCGCCGCTATGTGATTGACGAGACCGTCGGCGCGGTCTCCATCTTCCACAACTTCCCATGGATCGACGCGGGATTGCCGAAGGATCCGGGAACGCCGGCCAGCCAGACGTTCCGCGTTGAAGGCGGAAAGAACCGCTACATCCATGAGGTGACGGTCTGCACCACCGAGGGTTGCGGCAGGGCACGCCCGCCGGGACCGGGTGGTCCGGGACCTGGACCTGGCGGTCCGCCTCCGGGAGCGCCCGCGGCACCGGGCGGCGCCAAGTAAGTCTTCTGCATGTCACCGGGGCCGGGCGGCCCCGGTGACCAAGCTCACCCTGTACCTATAGTCGAGGCCCTCGGCGCCCGCGCGCACCGTACAGCAGGTACGCGACCACCAGTACCACCACGAGCAGGCCGATGGGCCCGATGCCCCATCCATAGCCGAGGCCCCAGTACAGGCCGCCTCCACCGCCGAACAGCAGCACCAGCAAGAGCAGGATCAATAGCAGGTCCATTGCGTTCTCCCGTATGAAACGACTGGAAGGTCGTTGCTTCAGGTTTGTTGGTTCGCAATGAGTATCGCGGCCGGAAAACCGTCCGGCGATTGGTGACGGGCTGTTTCAGGCGTCGGTGTGCGCCGACAAGCGCGAGAAAAGAAAAAGGCCGAAGCGGATGCTCCGGCCTTCTGCTCGTGACGGCCCGCGGGCCGCTACATTTACTGTACAGCAGGTCCGCGATAGGCCTCGTGGCACTGGCTGCAGGCAGTGTTCACGTCACGGGCGGCAGCCTTGGTGGCGTCGACGTTGCCGCTCTTCGCAGCAGCAAGGACCGCACCAGCGGCCTTCTGCAGGGCCTCTGCCTTGGTCTTGAAGTCGGCCTGTCCCGTCCAGATGCCGGGGAGGGCGCGGGTCTTCACCGAAGCCGGGGCAGTGGGGTTCTGCGCAAAGAGGTCGGGGATCATCCCCGCCAGTACCTGGATGCGCTCTGCACTGCGGGCCACGGCGGCCAGATCGGGAGCAGGTGCATTCGGGCGGTTCAGGCCACCGATGGCGCCGCTCTGGGAGCCAATCAGCTTGAAGACGGCCTGCCGGGTCTCGATGGTCGAACGGGCGGCGGCCTCAGGGTTCGGAGCGCCGCCCGGAGGGGCCTGGGAAAAAGCGATCGCAGAGCCGGTCAGTACGGCCGCGATCACGCCAATGCGAGTCAGACGGTTCATGGAGAATCCCCCGAAGTAAGTGGAAAAACGCGCAAAGTCTAGCAGAAGGGCGTGCATCGCAAGGTCTCCCCGCGGTCGGGCAGGGTGCACCGCCTGACAGGCGACCACTCCTTATACCTACACCGGTCAGGGGGCTGCCGGCGTTGGTTGCAGTCGGTGATGGCGGTAACCATCGCCCATGGACCTCAGTCTCGACTTTCGCAAACCGGCTCGCCCTCCAGGCGGACAGGGGCCGGATGCAGTCCGTGCGAACCGGTGTCGCCGGAAGTTCCTGCAGTTCTTTCCTGATGGATTCAATGACGCGACCTACCTGGAATGGGAGCGTGACTACAAGTGGCAGACGCACGAGCGATGGCAGCAGGCGCTGGGGAAGCGCGACTTCCTGGCACTGCTGCGCAGGAACGAATTCCGGGAGATCGCCTCCCGCGCCGTGAGGGTTGAGCAGCAGTCACGCCATAGCATGATCTTCTCGTTCGAGAAGATGGCGCTGCGTGATGCAATCAAGGGGGCGGCCGGCGCAAGGGCCTTCGCCGAGGGGTTGTACGACTTCCTCCATGGGAGCCGGTCGCTGGAGAGCCGGTTTACGGAATGGGTGGGGCTTGTCGCCGGACTGCCGCGCAAGCAGACGCGCGTGCTGACCTGGCCGCTGGTCACCGTGTTCGGGTTCATTGCACAACCCGGGACACATATTTTCCTCAAGCCTCTGGTGACTCGCGCGGCGGCGCGAGCGTATGGATTCGACTTCCAGTATGCCTCGCGGCCCCACTGGAACACCTACGCCAGCTTGCTGGAGTTCGGTGCGCGCGTTTGGCGCGATCAGCAGAACCTCAAGCCGCGCGACATGATCGACGTTCAGTCGTTCATCTGGGTGCAGGGGTCTGACGAATACAGCTGAGCCCTGCTACGCCGTCACATCAATTGCACCACTGGCGTTCGCAAGGCACCCCATCGCCATCTCCGTCCATCTCCGTACCCGGGCAGTTGCGGATGAAATACTTCGCTTCTTCGCATGACCCCATCTGCGAGCACATCGTGCGCCCGTCGCAGCTGTAACGCGCAGAGGGTTCTTCCATGAGTTCAAGTTCAGGCGCCTCGGCAGGAGACCGGTTCTCGAGTCGGGACCACGCGTACAGGGCCAAGGTGACAACCAGCACCGTGGTCACCGATATCACGAACCTGCGTGTCGCCGAGGGATGTTGTCGCCTCCGGCTCGGGCTCGGTCTTTGCACCGTGCGCTGCCCCGGGCGCATCACGCCTGCGGCACGCTGCCGGCCATCCGGGCCAGCTTCGATCGTGAACGAGATCAGTTCACCAACCTGCGGGCGCACTCCGTCCTTTGGAAACGCCGAGATGTGGACGAAGACGTCGCCCTTTCCCCCGGCGGGCAAAATGAAGCCAAAGCCGCGGTCGTCGTTCCAGCGGGTGATCGTGCCGTGGGTGCGCATGTGCAGAGCATGCTATCCCTGCCAGTCCCCCTGCTGACCAGCGTCAGCTTCCATGACGCGGTTCGCACGTTGTCTGCACAACGCAGTGGATTTCTTCACGCCGCTCGGCTCACGCGCACACGCTACGGATCAGACCGCGACATCATCCGGAACCGCGCGCAGGGCTACGCGCTCGATCCAAATGGTGTGCGTCTCAATGACAGCCCGATCAGCATGAACTTACCCGGCGCGGCTGGTGCACTCAGCGCCAGTGCCGGCGACATGGTCCGGTGGCAGATCGCGCTGACGCGGCGGTGGGCGAGCAGACGCGGTGGTGCAGCCGGTTCCCTGAGACGCAGTACCAAGGGGGCCCGGGCCGGCATTGGCGGTCGGCGATTGCAGCCCGCCGGCACGACTTTGCCGCAACGCCAGAGATTCGCTTAGGATTGGGCACAATTCCGGGGGGTTCCGTCATGAGCAGAAAGAGTCGCTCGTTCCTTGTTTTCTCACTGGTTCCGGCAGTCCTGCTCGGCGGCGTGTTCGCTGTCGTCCAGGCCCAGAACGCGGCGCCAGGTGCCAGCCGCTGGTCCGACCCGGCCACCTGGCCCAACCGCAAGGTTCCGGCCGCAGGTGACAAGGTCATCATCGGCAAGGACAAGAACGTCGTGCTCGACGTGAGCCCGCCTGCCCTGGGTGGCCTGTCGGTCGACGGCAAGCTGACCTTCTCCAACGACAGGGACCTGGAGTTGACCACCGAGTGGATCATGCTGCACGGCGAGCTGGAGATCGGCACCGCAGCTCGGCCCCACACCCGCAACGCCACCATCACCTTCACCGACAACGTGAAGGGCGAAGACATGATGGCCGGCATGGGCGACCGCGGCATCATGATCTCCGGCGGCACGCTGAACCTGCACGGCGACCGCACCCACACCTGGACCAAGCTGTCGCAGACTGCCGCGGCGGGCGCCACGTCGATCCAGGTGCTGGACGCTTCCGGCTGGCGGGTGGGCGACGAGATCATCCTCGCCTCCACCGATTACGATCCGAAGCAGGCCGAGCGCCGCACCATCACCGGCATCAACGGCAAGACGATCACGCTCGACAAGAAGCTCGACTACATGCACTTCGGCAAGATCACCTTCGACGTGGATGAGCGTGGCGAGGTCGGCCTGCTGACGCGCAACATCAAGATCCAGGCCTCGGAAGACGCGGCCCAGTCGTATTTCGGTGGCCACATCATGGCGATGCCATCGAGCAAGATGTACGTCTCGGGCGTCGAGCTCAATCGCATGGGCCAGCACCTGACCCTGGCGCGCTATCCGATCCACTGGCACCTGGTGGGTGACGCCAGGGGCCAGTACATCAAGAATGCAGCCATCCACGACACCTTCAATCGCTGCGTGACCATCCACGGCACGCACAACCTCAGGATCGAGAACAACGTGACCTACAACACCGTGGGCCACTGCTTCTTCCTCGAGGATGGCATCGAGACGGGCAACGAGTTCGTGAAGAACCTGGCGATGCGCACCAAGTGCCATCCCACCAAGAAGTGCATGCCGGTGAATCTCGGCGCCAATGGGGAAATCGACCATTCGTACGAGAACCGCCAGGCCTATCGGCAGGCGGCCTGGTCCGGCAAGGATGCGCTGCTGCCCTCGGACAACACGGTGGCCTCCTTCTGGATCACCAACCCGGCCAACGATTTCATCGACAACGTGGCTGCGGGCTCCGACGAGAACGGCTTCTGGATGTCCCTGCCGGAGCACCCGAACGGGCAGTTCCTGGACACGGAGATCAGCAAGGCCACGTGGCCGCGCCGCACGAAGCAGGGGATTTTCCGCGGCAACGTGGCCCACTCCAACTTCGACGGCTTCATGTTCGACCGCAACATCAACGCGGACAACACCTTCGGCCTGACCGGCAACTCGCACATGCCGAAGGAAAATCCTGCTGACCCGGACAGCAAGACCGTGGAATCGGTCTATGAGAACCTGACCTCCTACAAGAACCGCAACGGCGGCATCTGGGGTCGTGGCGAGATGCACACCTTCCGCAACTACAAGGCGGCTGACAACGCCATCGGCTTCACGCATGCGGCAGGCAATGCCGGTCGCGACCCGTTCAGCTCTTTGGTCATCGATTCCCTGTTCGTGGGTGAAACCGAGAACACCGGCAATCCCGAGACGCCGGAAGAGAAGGCGTATGGCCGCAGCGTGCCGAAGCGCACGATTCCGGACTTCCCGATCCGCGGCTATGAGTATTACGACTATCGCGACGACGTGGTGAACACCACGTTCGTGAACTACCAGGACAACAAGCAGCGCAAGACCGGCGCGCTTTCCTGGCTGCTGTTCACCAGCTCCGGCGTCACGACCGACAACACCATCAAGGGTGCCAGGTTCGTCAATGCCAAGCCGGTGTACTTCCCCAACATCGACAAGCGGTTCGACAACGACAACCGGGGTGGCGTGGCTTTCCGGACGGCGGTGATCCAAGACCTCGACGGATCGGTGGGTGGTATTCCAAAGGGCTCTGTCCTGATCCACGATGGCGAGAACGACAGTGTCGCCACGGATCGCGACTGCAAGATCCAGCCGTCGTGGAACGCCGCCGTGTGCCCTGGGGATGTCGGCCGCCTGTTCCTGAACAAGCCGGGCGGAACGCTGGCCGAACTGAGTGCGGGCTCTCCGGTCGTGCTTCACCGCAATGGCAAGGACCACAAGATCACGGGGAACCAGAGCAATGTGCGCTCGGGCAACGAGATCAAGGTGAAGTCGGACCGGCAGGAGCTGAACCTCAGCCTGCGCGAGATGGAGCAGGGTTCCTGGGTCGTTTTCCAGCTGCCGGGATTCACCAAGGCGGCATCCGGCAAGCAGCAAGGCAGCCTGGACGCGCTGCGAAAGGCGAGCGAGACCTCCTGGTTCAAGGACAAGGACTCCATGTGGGTGAAGCTGGTCATCACCGACAAGAATTTCCAGGGGCCGGTTGTCGAGCCGGTGGGACGACTGGTGGCGCAGACCACCATAGCTGTCAGCCGGTAAGTATCTTCTCCTGGAACCTGAAAAAAAGCCCCCGGCGTGCGCCGCGGGCTTTTTCATTTACGCGGGGGATTACTTCGCGGCCGGCGGATTCACCAGCACGCTCTGGGTGATGATCTTGCCATCGCGGATTATCCAGACATCCGTGCCCGAGAGTTCCTGGGGCGTGCCCTTGAACTGCACCCAGTGCATCAGGGCAACGTCGCTGCCCTTGAATTCGTAATTCGTTTCCATGCTGGCCATGCCCGCGGCGTTGTCCTTGTTGGTCAGCACGGCAAACAGCTTGGAGATGTTGTCCTTGCCTTCGAGGACGTTGAAACCGCCCACATTGGTCTCGCCCGGGGTAATGCCGTGGGGCGCGATCACCAGTGCGTCGTCTGCATAGTCGGCCATTACTGCCGCGAGGTCGCCGGCCTTCATCGCAGCAACATGGCGGTCGAGGATGACCTGGGCGCTGTCGGCAGTGCTGACGGCTGCGCTTTCGGCAGTGTCGGTGGTGGTGGCGACTTCGGTCTTGCTGTCGGTGGAGCAGGCGCTGATGGCGCCCATGGACAGGATGGCCGTGGCAAGCAATAGACGCATGATTTCCTCCCCTGAATTATTGGACGCAGATAATGCGTCTGTTCTCCACCCGATCACAAGGGCTGGCGCCCCTGCCGAAAGCTACGGCACCCTTCTTGCCCTGGTGATTGCCACTGGTTCCGCCAGGATGGAGCCCTCCAGCATCGCGTTCCGGGCGTCCTTCGTCTTCGGCATCTTCAGGATCCTGTGCACGACATCCATGCCCTTCGTGACCTTGCCGAAAACGGCGTACCCCGGCTTGCCGCCGGGCACGCCGTCGTAGCTGGGGATCGGGCTGCCGACGACGATGAAGAATTCAGTGCGCGCCGAGCCCGGATTGCTGGTGTAGGCCATCGATACTGCGCCGTCCACGTGGCTGAGGCCGGTGGTGTAGGTCGGTTCGTGGGGCACGGGCGGCATCGTGCCGCGCAGGTTGTTGCCCATGCCTCCCTGCACCATGCCCTCGCTGCCGTCGCTGAGGGAGGCGCTGGCCCGGTAGAAGGTCATCCTGCTGAACAGGCCGGAGTCCACATAGGCCAGGAAGTTCTGTGAGGTTTTCGGTGCGCGCGCGTGGTCGAGGGCGATGTGGATGTCCCCGATGGCCGTCTGGATGACAACAGTGGAGGTATTGCCCGAGGGTGGTGAAGCTGCGGACTGGGCGCCCAGCAATGCTGGAGCGGTCAGCAGAAGGGCCAGGGCGACAAGCGGACGCGACAGGATGCTCACGTCGGCCTTTCTAGCACATTGTGGCCGGGCCCCGAAGGAGGGCTCAAGGCCAGGATGCGGCGCGGCAACTTCGCACGTCGGGAATGCCGCAGGCCCGTTCGCGGGCTTTTCCTACATTTACGCCATGCCGCATCACCTACCGTCACAGGCCCAGCGTGCTGGTCGCGTACCAGCCATTGCAACACGGAGATCCGATATGGACATCAAGAGCAAGGCGGTTTTCGGCATCTTTTCGACCCGCGGCGAAGCCGAGCGTGCCGTGGATGTGCTGATCGATGCGGGCTTCCCGAGTGCATGGATATCGGTGCTCCTGCCTGACACCCGCAGCACCCAGGAACTGGCGCATGAAAAGCACACCAAGGCGCCGGAAGGAACAACCGCCGGTGTAACCGTGGGCGGCGTGATTGGCGGCACCCTTGGCCTTCTTGTTGGCGCGGGCGCATTGGCCATCCCGGGCATTGGGCCCTTGCTCGCGGCGGGACCCATCGTCGCGGGACTTGCCGGCCTCGGTGCGGGCGGCGCAGTCGGTGGACTCGTCGGGGCGCTCGCGGGCATGGGTGTCCCCGAGTACGAAGCGAAGAGCTACGAGGGACGCGTCAAGGGCGGCGGCACACTGCTGTCGGTGCACTGCGAGACCTCTGAACAGGTGGATCGCGCCAGGCATTTGCTGGCAGGCGCGGGAGCTACGGATATTTCCTCGACACGCGCAAGCCAGGGCGAGGAAGTTGCAGATGACGACTCCCTGCGGGCTCGCCATCTGGATGAAACCAGCATCCCCGCATCGACCATCCGGCGTCACCCGGACGCCGGGCTCCACGATCGGCGGTAGCCGGGTGTGACCCATGAGGGTCGTCGTGCGTCCTGGTGATTGAAGGGGCCACCGGCGGAGCGTTCCGCCGGTGGCCATTCCTCATGCGCTGCGGGGTGAGGCGCAGTTGCAGGCGGAACCGCAATTGCACTGTGGGCCGCAGGCGCAATCCCTGCTGGTGGTGGGCGCCTGGCAGCCGCAGGCGCAGCCCGCTCCCTGGCAGTTGCGGCAGGTGCAGGTGGATTCGTTGCGTTCGTTCATGATCGTTCTCCTGGTACGGTGGTTGTGATGTGACGGCGACCACTCTAATGTCGGCCGCCTGGGGCGGAATTGAACGAAAGGGCTCACATGAGTCGGGCGGCGGCTGGGCAGTACTACGGGGACTTCGTGGCCTGGAGCGGTGGCTGCCTGCTGATCGGAGAAGGCGAAGGCAGCATTGCCCCTCATGCGCACTATTCCATCCAGATTGCGTTCGGCTTTCCGTCGGGCCTGCGCGTGCAGATGGGGCAAGGGCCATGGACTTCCTGCGGGGCGGCCATCATTCCCTCGCGCGCTGTCCACAGCATCGATACCAATGAGGCTGAATGGGGCGGAGTACTCTTCGTGGAGCCGGAGACGCCGGAGGGCAGGGCGCTTACGACGAGACTCAGCGGAGAGATGGAGCTGCTCTCCGTGACCGACGCCACAGAACTGACGGGCAACCTCGAACGCGCGTGGCGCGTCGAACAGGACCGGCACCTGGTGGAGTGGGTATGTAGGGAGTTCGTCGGCAAACTGTCTGATACCGCTGCGAGGAATCCATCGGATCCACGCGTGCTGGCGGCCATCGACTACATCCGCAAGCGGATCGACACCCCGATTTCCCTGCCCGCCGTCGCCAAGGTCGCACACCTGTCGCCAGGCAGGTTCCGGCACCTGTTCGTGGAAGAAACCGGCATGCCACTGCGCACCTATGTGCTGTGGCGCCGGCTGTTGCAGGTGTGGACCCTGCTGATGCAGGGCAAGAGTCTTTCGGAAGCCGCGCATGCCGTTGGCTTTGCCGACTCCGCACATCTGTCCAGGACCTCGCGGACGATGTTCGGGACCACCCCATCGGCATTGCAGATGAGTGGTCCGCTGAGCCGGCTGGAGCGCAAGCTGCCTTATTGACCGGAAACAGGTCCGCTCAGCGACGAGAGGAAGGCCACGATGTCCCCCACATCGGATTCGCTCAGGCGGATCCCGATGCGGTCGGGATTGCGGGAGGCGCGCGAGGTGATTTCGCTGCGTCCCACCGCAGCCGCCGGTGCGCGCTGGTAGTGCCGCACTACCTGCTCCAGGGTCGCAAACTGTCCCGCATCCATGAATGGTGGACGCAGGGCCACATTGCGCAAGGAAGGTGTCCTGAAGCTGCCCGCCAGGCTGCTGTCCTCCGCTTCGAGATACAGCAGTTCGGTGCACTGCGCGGGTCGGGCATCGCTGTGCGGACCCAGGCAGTTGAACTCGTCACGCAGCAGCCTCCGGACTCCTTCTGCGCGCCCGCGGCTTGCAACGCCGCCGGCCGCCGGCACGCCCGTATTGTGGAAAGCGTGATCCGTCAGCTGCGGACCGTTGTGGCAGGTGGCGCATCGACCCTTGCCGATGAAGGTGCGCAATCCGCGGACTTCCTGCGGGGAGAGCAGGTGCTGGCCTGTGGGGTCTCCGGAAGCCAGCGCTTCGGCATAGCGGTCGAATCGCGATTCCCCAAAGGTGATCGTGCGTTCGTAGGCCGCGATGGCCTTGCCCAGATTGGCGAAGACCCGGTTGATCCTGTTCCGCTGCGCTTCGGACATGCCCGTCCATGCGTTGCGTTCAGGCTCCGAACCCAGCGGTCCCGCGCTTTCCGGCAGGGTTCGAAGGTCCGGCAGGGCGCCAAATGCTGCTTCGTATCGCTCCCTGTAGTGCGACGCCAGCAGCCTCACAACCGCGACCCGGTTGCTGCCATGCTCGCGCGCGTCTTCCAGTGGACCCAGGGCCTGCGACCAGAGGCTGTCCTTGCGCCCATCCCAGAACAGGAAGGGCGATCCCATCGCCCCCATGATGGGCATGGTCCGACGCTCTCCGGTGCCGATGCCCCGGGCGCGCGGCAGGGTGTCCGTGAACTGGCTGCCAGCCACGTGGCAGCTTGCGCAGGACACCTGGCCATTGGCGCTGAACCGGGGATCCTGGAACACCGCGCGACCCAGCTCCCGCGAATCGGCAGATCCCTCATAGGCATTCGAGGGATCTGCCGGCACAGGGCCGGCCTGGGACCATCGCATCGAGATTATGGTGTCCAGCTCTTGGGGTGACCAGCCGTCTGACCCATGTGCAAACGCCGGGGGCGCCAGCAACGCAGCGCACAGCACCACCTGCGCAGCCATGGCAATCAGCGCCGCAACCAGTTGACGCGGATTCATGGTGTTCACCTGTGCGATCCCCGCGTGACGACGGTGTTGAAGGTCACCTTGTCATCACCCGCGACGCCCTGGATGTCGAACTTGATGTTCCACCAGCCCGGCATGCTGAACTTCATGCCTTCCACCAGGTAGGTTCCTTCCTCGACTTCGCGGGTCACCCGCGGCCTGGTCGGAAATCCGTGGCCGTGCTGCGGCATGCCGCCGCCGACCGTGACCATGGCGCCGGTGACTGGCGCGCCTGATGCATCCCTCAGTTTCACCGTCCAGCTGTGCACCTGGTTGATCGCCGGAGCGACGGGCGGTGGTACCAGCGCTACGGCGTAGTGACCCGAAGCCGATGGCTTTTCCAGCGTCAGGTCCAGGCTGGCAGGTGGGGTTGCGCATCCGGACAGCGCGACGGCGACAGTGGCGGATGCAAATAGCGTGTTGAAGTGACGTGCGAACATGTTTCCTCCTCAGTGTTGGTGAGGAGGAGTTTGCGAAGAATGGTGGCTGCCAGACTTGAAGGAATGGGCTGAAGTCGACCCTTCATGCGGCCTGCCCCGGCAGGCGCGACATTCCGGGCGCCCGCTTCAACGCACGGGCCACCCCGTCGGCTGCCGATACGGCAGCATCACCATCTGCGCGACGATGTGGGTGATCTTTCCGCCACGAATGCGAAACGCCTCCGTCATCGCCATCGAATTGGGAAAGTTGATGATGCTGGTGGGATCCTTGTACTGCTTGTCCCACATCGGCAGGCCCATCACATTGCCCGGGTGGTGGAACATCACCATGGTGTAAACCAAACCCCGCTCTTCGTCGACCAGAAGGAAGCGGCGCGGCTTGATCTCGCGGATGTACCGGTACCTGCCGCTGCTGAACGACGCCTGGATGCTCTCCGCCGGTGTGCCATCGGCGGCCGGCGCACGCGGGGCGGTACGAAAGCCGTTCTCCACCCGGCTGGTTTCCGGTACCAGAGGAACGATGTCTCCGCTGGATTTCTCGATGCCCTCGAAATACAGATTGGCGATGCGAACCAGCTCCGCGCGCGGCAGGCGTTCAGGGGTTGGCAGCACCTCGGTCCACGCCGCCTCGAAAGCTGGGGGGTTGTCGAACTCGCCAATCTGCGCCGGCCCGCGCCGGATCACGAACTGCTCGATCTCGCTGATGCGCTGCGCCTTGTGCTTTAGCCGTACGCCGAACAGCACGCCATGGCCGTTCTCCTTCGCGGCGCCATAAAACGCCACCTGCGATGTGGCGGGGTCGGCGATGATGAGGCGGGAGGAAGACGACTGGCTGCCCTTGTCGATGGTTTGCCAGAAGCCATCACCCAGGGTCAGTGCAACGGTGTTTTCGGTGAACTTCGCGCCGCGGGCGAGCGGCAGCAATCCTGGGTTGTGCGCATCGAGCGCGACGAGATAGCGTTCCATCAGCGACGCAAGGCAGGCGCGATCACAATCCGCGGCGCGCGCGGGGGTGCCCTGGGCGAACGCCGCGGCAGTCAACGCAATGATGGTCAACACCTTCATGAATCCCCCTGGCACAACCGGGAAGTAGCATCTTGGCGATGTTTCGGCCAGTCAAGCGCCGCGCTATGCTCAGGCGTCAGGTTTCCAGGTTCGCTTACAACTGTTTGCCGGGGGGCGAAGCCGTGAGCAGGAAGAATCGCTCAATCATTCTCTATTCGCTGGTTCCAGCGCTTCTGCTGGGCGGCGTGTTCGCTGCCGTGCAGGCACAGGACGCCGGGGCGCCGGCCAAAGCCACGAAGTGGTCCGACCCCGCCACCTGGCCCAACAACAAGGTGCCCGCCGCAGGCGAGAAGGTCACCCTGCCAAAGGACAAGAACGTCATCCTCGACGTCAGCCCGCCAGCACTGGCCGGCCTGACCATCGAAGGCAGGCTCACCTTCTCCAACGACGCCGACCTCGAGCTGACCACCGAGTGGATCATGCTGCACGGCGAGCTGGCCATCGGCAGCGAAGCCCGCCCCCACACCCGCAAGGCGACGATCACCTTCACCGACAATGTGAGGGGTGAGGACGTGATGGCCGGCATGGGTGACCGCGGCCTCCTGATCTCCGGCGGCACGCTGCACCTGCATGGTGACCGCACCAATACCTGGACCAAGCTGGCCGCGACGGCCAGCGCCGGTGCGACCGCGATCCAGGTGCTGGATGCCAAAGGCTGGCGTGTGGGTGACGAGATTGTCCTCGCCTCCACGGACTACGATCCCCGCCAGGCCGAGAAGCGCACGATCACCGCCATCAACGGCAACCGGATCACGCTCGATAGGCCGCTGGCCTGGATGCACTTCGGCAAGATCACCCTCGACGTGGACGAACGCGGCGAAGTGGGCCTGCTGACGCGCAACATCAAGGTGCAGGCCTCGGCCGATGCGGAGCAGTCATTCTTCGGTGGCCACATCATGGCTATGCCGTCGAGCAGGATGTATGTATCGGGCGTCGAGCTGACCCGCATGGGGCAGAACATGACGCTGGCCCGCTATCCGATCCACTGGCACCTGGTGGGCGATGCCAAGGGGCAGTACATCAGGAATGCGGCGATCCACGATACGTACAACCGCTGCGTGACCGTGCATGGCACGAATGACCTGCGCATCGAGAACAATGTGACCTACAACACCGTCGGTCACTGCTTCTTCCTGGAAGACGGCATCGAGCAGCGCAACGCGTTCGTGCGCAACCTGGCCATCCAGGTCAAGTGCCATGTCACCAAGCCCTGCGTGCCGACCAACCTCGCTCCGAACGGGGAGATCGATGCCGCCAATCGCGCGGCCATCCGGCAGGCCAGCATGTATGGCAAGGACACCCTGCTGCCATCGGACAACACGGTCTCGGCTTACTGGATCACCAATCCCGACAACACCTTCGTTGGCAATGTGGCAGCCGGTTCCGAGGCGAATGGCTTCTGGCTGTCGTTGCCAGAGCACCCGAACGGGGCGTTCCTGGGCACGGAGATTTCCAGCAACACCTGGCCACGCCGCACCAGGTTCCGCGAATTCAGGAACAACACGGCCCACTCCAACTTCGACGGGTTCATGTTCGACCGGAACATCAACGTGGAAAACGCCTTCGGCCTGGCCGGCCCCTCGTACATGCCCAAGGAAAATCCTGCTGATCCCAACAGCAAGAGCGTGGAGACCCACTTCGAGAATCTCACCACCTACAAGAACCGCAATGGCGGTGTCTGGGGCAGGGGCGAGATGCACGTCTTCAGGAACCTGAAGTCGGCGGACAATGCCATTGGGTTCACGCATTCCACCGGCTCCTTCGGCGACGACCGGTTTACGTCTCTGGTGATTGATTCGCTGTTCGTGGGCGAAACCGAAAACACCGGCAACCCCGTGACGTCGGAGGAGAAGGCCTATGGCCGCAGCCTGCCGAAGCGCGCCATTCCCGACTTCCCGATCCGCGCCTACGAGTACTACGACTACCGTCATGACGTGGTCAACACGACTTTCGTGAATTTCCAGGACAACAAGCAGCGCGGGTCGGGGGCGCTTTCATGGCTGTTGTTCACGGGTGCCGGGGTTACGACCGAAAACACGGTCAAGGGCGCGAAGTACGTCAACGCCAAGCCCGTGTACTTTCCGAAGATCGATCCCAGGTTTGATAGTGACAACCGCGGTGCGGTGGCCTATCGGACCGCGGCGATCCACGATCTGGACGGATCGACGACCGGCATCCGTGATTCTTATGTGCTGATCCATGACGGCGAGAACGACAGTGTCGCTACGGACGACACGTGCGAGATCCACCCCACCTGGAATGCCTCCGTATGCAAGGGTGATATCGGACGCATTCAGTTCACCCCGAGGAGGGCCGGACCCACGAGGGGTGCTGGCCTTGCGCTGAAGGATGTCGCTCTTCGGTCACCCACGGCTGCGGCTACCGCTGCGGGTGCGTCCGCGGCGGCCCCTCGCGCCGCGGGGGCTGGTCCGGGCGCGCGAGCCGGCGGTCCCGGCGGCGCCGGAGCTGCCGCCCAACAGCCAATCACCCTGAGCCGCAACGGGAAGGACTTCAACATCACGGCCAACCAGAGCACTGTGCGCTCCGGTACCGAGATCCGCGTGAAGACCGAGAGACCGGAAGTGGCCATCAGCCTGAGCGAGATGGCCAAAGGCTCATGGGTCGTGTTCGAGCTGCCGGGTTTCGCCAAGGCGGGCTCCGGGAAGCAGCAGGACAGCCTCGATGCCCTGCGCAAGGCGGCCGAGACTTCGTATTTCAAGGGACCGGATGCCGTCTGGGTGAAGCTGGTCATTCCGGCTGCCCCCAAGGGCATTGGCGTCGATCAGTTTGGCCCGCTGGATACTCAGGCCAACATCACGGTAAGCCGGTAACCAGTTTTTTGCAGATGAGCACGAACAGTCCGCCCCCTCTCGGGGTATCTGCTCTGCGCCTGGCGCCGCACCCCGCCACGCCGTGTTCCTGGGTGGACAGCGTGACGGCAATGATCGCGCGCGATGGATCGGGACCCGTCACAGGGCGCTTCCTCCTCAGCGGTGACGTTTCCCGCCTGCGTGTGCCATCCGCTGCAGCAGACCCCGTCCGCAGCGACGGTCTCTGGCGAACCACCTGCTTCGAGCTCTTTGCCAGGGCACCATCCAGCGCGTGCTACGTCGAGTTCAATTTTTCCCCTTCGGGGAACTGGGCCGCCTACCAGTTCGATGGCTACCGCCAGGGCATGCAGCAGCTGGACACGCCCGCACCGGCGATTGCCCTGGAGCAGCAGGCCGGTAGCCTGATACTCCACTTCAACATCCCGGCGCCTGTCCTGGGCGCCGGCCCACAGCAGATCGCCGCATCGGCCGTGCTCGAGGATCGCGAGGGCAGGCTCTACTACTGGGCCCTGCGGCATCCCGAGGGCAAACCGGACTTTCATCACGAGTCAGCATTCGCAGCACACCTCTGAGTCGGTGCGGCACCCGCTCGGCATGCGGCGCTGATACGCTTGCATGTCCTGTCAGCACCACTGGTTCCCCATGCTCTTCGGAATTGATCGACTGCTCGACGAAGCTTCGCTGCGCGCCCCGCTCCAGGGAAAGCGCATCGCCTTGCTGGCCCATCCGGCATCAGTCACACGCGATCTGACGCATTCGCTGGATGCCCTCGCCAGCCTTGGCGACCTGCGCATCACCGCGGCCTTCGGTCCCCAGCACGGCCTTCGCGGCGACAAGCAGGACAACATGATGGAGTCGCCGGATTACACCGATCCGGCGCTCGGGATACCCGTCCTCAGTCTTTACGGTGAGGTGCGCAAGCCGACCCCGGCAATGATGGACACCTTCGACGTCCTGCTCGTCGACCTGCAGGACCTCGGCTGCCGCATCTACACCTTCATCACCACGCTGCGCTATGTGCTCGAAGCCGCGGCGGAGCACGGCAAGACCGTGTGGATACTGGACCGGCCCAATCCCGTCGGGCGGCCAGTGGAAGGACTGACCCTGCGGGCGGGCTGGGAAAGCTTCGTCGGCGCCGGCCCGATGCCGATGCGCCACGGCCTGACGCTTGGCGAGCTCGCGCAATGGTTCGTCGCGCACTGCAAACTCGATGTCGACTATCGTGTGATCACCATGCAGGACTGGCAGCCGGCGCGCGGGCCGGGCTTCGGATGGCCCACTGGCGAGCGCACCTGGGTGAATCCCAGCCCCAACGCGCCCAACCTGTGGATGGCGCGTTGCTATGCCGGCACCGTGATGCTGGAAGGCACCACCTTGTCAGAAGGCCGCGGCACCACCCGGCCGCTGGAGATCTTCGGCGCGCCAGACCTCAACACCAATGACCTGCTGCGCGAGATGGAACGCCTCGCCCCACAATGGATGCGCGGCTGCAGGCTGCGTGCCTGCTGGTTCGAACCCACATTCCACAAGCATGTGGGCAAGCTGTGCGCCGGCATCCAGATCCATGTGGAGGATGCCAGCTACGATCACGAAGCCTTCCGTCCCTGGCGACTGCAGGCGCTGGCGTTCAAGGCGCTGCGCAAGTTGCGGCCGGACTATCCGCTGTGGCGCGACTTTCCGTATGAGTACGAAACGCGGCTGGCCATCGATGTCATCAACGGCGGCCCGCTGCTGCGGGAGTGGGTGGATGATCCGGGTGCCACGGCGGGGGATCTGGATGCGCTGACCGGGCGGGATGAGCAGCAGTGGTGCGAGGAGCGGGGCGGGTATCTGCTCTATCGCTGAGTGACGCGGGCCAGGATGGGAGGCGCAATTATGGTGCTTAGCTGCCTGCGGCCGCCGCCTCCGACTCCCGCTTCCACAGCAGCACGGTCAGCCACGTCACGAACATCCTGACCGGCAGTGGCAGCGTCTCCGGCAGGTCGACGTTCATCCGGCGGCTGAAGAAGCCTCTGGCCGACAATGAGCCGACCACCGTGGATCCTTCACGCAGATCGAACGTACGCGTAAACATGCTGCGCGGCTTCAATTCGTACCGCCTGCCGGCATGTTCGATCAGCAGCCGCCGCTTCAGGGAGCTGGGCTTCTCTGCGCTGGCCACGATGGCGCCGTCGGATTCCAGGATGAACTTCCCCGACATCGGGCGCTCGCGATAGACGGCGTAGCGGCGGCCGTCGACAGCGAGCGAGCCCTTTTCGCGCCACCACGAGATGTCCAGATCGGCCAGGCGATCGTCATCGCGGGAAACTGTGTAGTTCCAGGAGAACCAGCGCTTTGGCGTAGCGGTGAGCATGGCGGTTGAGCGATCTTCACCCTGTCTGCGGTCGAAGGGGGCAGTCCGCAGAGGGCTCCCAGGCTTACATCATTTGGCTCCGGCTCGACTCCGAATCAAAGGTGTCTGGCCCAGAAGCAAGCATAGGAGCAAAAGGAGCTCAATCCCAGTGCTTCCTCCGCCTCCACCGCTGGCGCTGCCACCAGTTCCGCCACCGCCGGTTCCGCCGCTACCCGTGCCGCCACCACCGGTTCCACCACCGGTTCCGCCGCCGCCGGTTCCCCCACCACCGGTTCCGCCGCCACCGGTTCCCCCACCACCCGTGCCGCCACCACCGGTTCCCCCACCACTCCCGGGCGGCGCCGTAACGGTTACAGCCACTCCCACTGTGGCGCCTAACTGAATCCCTATGCAATTCAGATCAAGCATCGGAGAACCGACGGTGGTCATGGTGAGAACCTGCGAGCCGGCCGTGGGCACTGCGCCAGTGAACGAGGGATGTCCGAATGCCGTGCACGAAGTGGCATTTTCGGTGGTCCAGTTCACGGTCACATCCTGGCCGACCTCCACCGTCATCGGCGAGACCGTCATGTTGATCCGGGGTCTCACGGGTTCCGGAGGCGTAATGATTTCCAGGGTCACAGGCTCGGAACTGGCGCTGGCTCCTTCGCTCGCGCAAGTGGCGTAAATGGTGTGGGTGCCCAGCGGATGCCCCGTCAGGGTCAGCGTGCTTTCGGCCGAAACTTCCAGCGAAGACATGGCAAGCCCGGGAATCCCGAAGACCCGGCACCCATCGATGTTCGAGCGCAACTGCAGCGTATAGAACGTGCCGCGATGCACGATGGTGCTGGGCGCGGTCAGCGTGACGAAAGCTGGTTCGTCCCGCACGCTCACGTTGATCGAGCGGGTGAGGCTCTCTGCTCCCGCAGAGCAGGTGAGCGTGTAAACAAAGTCGCCCACTTGCTGCGTGGTGGCGTTGCGGTTGCCGATGCCCTCTGCCTGTCCGCCGTTCCAGCCATCGAACGGCGCGCCCCCTGAAGTGGTGCACTTCTCGGCGATCGAATTCCAACGGAAACGCAGGGGTTGGCCCGGGCGCCGGATCGTGGAATTCGCCACGAATTCGACACTCGGTTGCACCACGTCGACGGTTCCGTGCACGTTGGCAGGTGTAGCGGCCTGACCGCACTCCAGTCCGAAATGCATGCTGCGGATCTGATTGAAGATCAGGGTGGCGGTGCCGCTGGAGGGCAGTTCCGTCAGGCGGTCTACCACGTTGAGCTGCATGAAGTCCGTCGAGGTCGTCAGTGAGCAAGGACTCTGGTTCGACTGCCAGGTGAGGCGGAACGGTGCTCCCAGCCACACGGAATTCCCCCGTACGCCCACAAAGTGCGCGTACGGGTCGGGTCCCCGGAACGAGACAGAAGTACTCACCGTCATCTCGCGGCCACCTGCATATTCGCATCGCAGCGTGTAACCGACGACACCGATGTTGGCCGAGGTCACATACGCGGTGCCCTGTGATGGTTTGATGCCGGCCCAGCCGTCCCCCGATACGCCGCCGCTTGCAATGCAGCTGGTTGCCGGGCCGCCATTCCAGTTCAGCTGCGCCGGCGAATTGATCACCCTGTCAGGGGTGACCGCCTGAAAGTGCAGCGAAGGCAGGCCGTCGGAACCGTTTATGGCCAACGCGCCTGTCGCATCCGGGTCCAGCACGCCCGCGAGAGTCGTCGTGCCGGTGGAACTGGTGGTATCGGCCGTGGACTGCCACAGTCGAGCCAGAGATACGAAATAGGCCTTCGCCGTGCCGGCGGTAGGCTCCGCGGGAACGTCCGCCGGACACGCGCCTATCCGACCCACGTCATCGCGTCCCAGCGAGGCCACGCCAGCCAGCAGGTTCGCCTGGTCGAAAAGGGCGGAGCCTGAGGCGCCCGGACCGAAGTAGCCGCGCTGCGGCGTCACGCCCCACAGGTTCCAGGCATAGTCGACACCCAGAGCGCCACGGGGGAAGCTCACCTCCACGGCCGTGCCGTGCCAGGCAGTGAACTGCAGGCGCGTGGAGAGCGCGTGGTGAGTGCTGAACCCACCGAGGATTGCGCTGCCGCTCGCGTTGATGCCGGCGAAGTAAGGATTGGCAATACGGGGGCTGGCATTGAGCCGCAGGAGCCATGCGTCCTGCTGTTCCACGACTGTAGTCGCTCCCGTCTGCGTAACCAGGTAAGGGTTGAACAGGTCGCCGAGCTCCGCATTGCAAGAACTCATCGCTTCCCAGTACACCGTGACTGCGGCTGCGATCTGTGGCGTGCCACCTGCGATGGATCCCTGACAATGCCGCGCAGTGAGGATGTACGGGATGCCGTCGAGACGGGCGTTATTCACCAGAGTGCCGCTGCACTGATACTGATTGGCAATCACCAGGGCGACGCTGGCCCTGGCGGGCCCTGCATTCTCTGGAGTCTCTTCGCAGCGATAGTTGATGCGGCACGCATCATGTGTGCCGGTGGACAGTGGGGATAGCGAGAGCGTACGCAGATCCTGGCGGCTGCGCTGCATGCGCTCGAACGCCGGATGATTCCGCTGCCCCCGGCCGATGGCGCGATAACCTGCCTGAAGCTCTGAAATGCCCAGCCTCACGGAGCTGCGCAAATTAGTCGGAACCACCAGTTCGAGGTCGATCGTGTCTCCGCGCACGACGCGGCTCCAGAGTCTTCCCTGGGCGATGTCCCTGGCGGTGTACTGGAAGCTCGCCTCGCCATTTGACACGGTCAGCATGGCGCCTGGGGGCAGGCTGATGCGATCGGCCAGGAAGGACATCGATACGGCCGACGGTACACGAATGCTGTGACGCCAGCGCGACTGCCCGCCGGATTCCGTCCAGCGTCCGGCGCTGGTGACTTCGGCTGTCGCGCGTATGGGCACCGCAAATCGGGTAGGGCTGTCGCCCAGGCGCTCGACCAAGGGCGTGAGGTCGACGTTGAGGGTCTGCAGCGACAACGATTCCTGAGCAGAAACCCCCGGACTGAACATGCATGCAGCAAGGCTTGCGAGCCAGGCAAGCCGAAACTTCCTGCGGCCGATCATTTGCAGGGCAGTTCTTGCAGACATCATCTCCCCCGGGCAGCGGTGTTATGTCATCAAACGTTTCTTGCTGCCGAGGGATTGTGGCCTGATCGCAGGGTATTGGAAAGGGAATGGCCAGCTCTCGAGTTGTCGACGCAACCCTGGGTCTGTTCCGAGAACTGCTTCGGGGAGGGCGGGAGGAGATCTGTCAGGCTCCTGACTCAAGAGCTGAACAGGGAGTCATGCATGTTCCAATCCATGATCGTGCGGCTTGCCTGGATGCTGATTGGAGTGCTGGGAGCCAGCGGTGCCCACACCATGGAAAAGCAACCGCTCAGCGATGCAAAGATCCGCGATCTGATCGTCGGCGAATCCATTGCTTCCTATCCGGGCAACTGTCCCTGCCCATACAACACGGATCGCGCAGGGCGGAAATGCGGTGCAAGGTCGGCCTGGAGCAAGCCAGGAGGTCGGTCGCCGACCTGCTATGCGAATGAAGTGTCGGCAGCGCAGGTGCGGCAGTTTCGCTCAAGGCAGGAAGGCGACTGAGCCACGCAGGCAAAACGGATGTACAAATGCCGTCTACCCGCTACGCTGATGCCACGCCGGCGCCACGCCGGCGATAAAATGAAAATCCTTCCATGACCATCGCCAACCGACTCCTTGCGCTCTTGGCCATGCTCCTCGCGGCGACAGGCGGTTCCACCGCGGCGCAGCTTACAGAGGAGAAGCCGGAAGACCCCTCCGGAGAATTGCGTCCGCTCACGGTGGCGCGCATCAATTTCCTGTTGGCCAATATGCAGGCCATGCCAGAAGACCTGCTGGGCTGGTCGAAGGCTGGTCTCGTAGATATCTCAGGCCGAAGCCCCGTCAATGATCACGCGGAGTACTTCCTCCCTGAGCCTGCGAAGGCTGAAGTACGCGCGATCTATGCGGAACTCGACCGCCGTGGCCTCAGCAGCGGGCCCGGGCTTCCCCAAGACCTTGCCGAGCGCCTGGAGAATGTGGTGCGGCCGGAGTCGTGCAAACTCATGCGGATCAGGAGCTATTGGTACGCGCAGGAGGACCTGATCTTCCATCGGGACCTGGTTGTCACCCTGATGGCCCGCGCTGCTGAAAATGAACGAACCTGGGCAGAGCCGAAATTGAAGGCCCTGGACGACCGGTTGATTGCGATACGCAGGAATCTCGAGGCGGAATTCTCCACATGCGACACGGCCAACCCGACCGCCATCCCCGAGAGGCTCAGGGGCAGGGACATCTGGGTTGATCTGCAGGGATTGCGGACTGAACTGGCATTGCGGATGGATGATGCGGACCGCGCCGCGGGCCGGTTGCGTTACAGCAAGTCGCGGGGAAGTTCATGCCCGACCACCGCCGTCGAAGCCAGCGGACCGTCGGCTCGCATTCTCCAGGGGCCGGACGCGAGTGCGTACTATCCCCAGAAGGCTCTTGATCGCAGCGTCACGGGGACTGTGCGCGTGCGGATTGTCTACGATGAGGGCGGTTGCGTGGTTACAGCCAGCGTCGATCGGTCATCGGGATCCGATCTGCTGGACGAGGCTGCGGTCGCTGCTGCATTCGACACCGCCATCGCCCCGGCGTTGAAGGATGGTGCGGCCGTGGCGGGGGTTGGCGTCATACCGCTCAAATTCGACATCGAGATTGAATAGCCTCCCAAGCGCACATTGCTCTGCATAGCGGCGAAGGGGGGCTGCGATCTCAGCCGGCCGGCATTTCCACCAGCTCCAGCGTTGCTCCGGGCTCGCCGTAGAACTCCACCGTGCATTCCTCGAATCCTGCCGGAAGGCTCCATGTCTCGCCCGGCACGTAACCAAATTCCTTGAACCCGCCGCGACAGTGCAGGTGCACCTTGTCGAGGTTGCCTGTCACGTTCTGGGTGGTGAACTGCGGGTGAAAAAGAACATGAGACCAGAACTCACCTTTTACCTCTCCATTGAACACCAACGCGGTACCGCTCTGCAGCAGCGCGACGAGCTGGTCGACGAGTGCCTTGCGTGGATCGCCGTCCTTGATCGCGTCGAGGCCTGCAAGCTCATTGTAGGTGTTCAAGGCTTCCAGCAAGTCGCCATGCTGGGCATGTAGCCGCATTCGCAGCTCCAGCAGGTAGACCATCAGCTCCTTTGGAAGCAGATAGTTGTCTGGATTGTTGCGCGGTGGCGGTTCTCCAATCCTGAACCGCGCCGGCTCGGAGCCAGTCCGGCTGGTTGCGCCCCGCGCCGCGTGCAAGGCCTCTTCGATCCTGCCATCCGCGGCCAGCGTTTGCGCCAGCTGCGCCTGCAGCACCGCATATTCATAACCCAGCACGACCTTCTCACGCAGCATCCATTCAGCGTGGAAGTGCGCGCCAGCGTAGTCACGCTTCTTCATCAGGGCCGCAACCTTGTCGAGTTCGCGCCGGAACTCGATGGTGACTCCCTGTTCTTTCTTTGTGAGGCCCAATCCGAAGTTGAGGGGTTGCGTAATCGGGCCGTACAAGATGGGAACCCCATCCGCCGTGGCGGGACTGAAGCGCATGGCTTTCACGTACTTGAGCGCCTCCTTGCGATAGCTCTCGTTGTGGAACCCGCGTTCCTCCTGCACTGCGATCTCAACGGGGTGTCCCTCCGGTGAGACCATGAAGCGCACGTATACGAGGGCCTCGCGAGGCTCCCCTTCGGGATGGTCTGCCACGGGGCGGCTGAGCACAGTGACTGGCTTGAAGACTGGTTGGGAGGCGGCCGGGGGTGAATCGGCGCCCGTCACGACATCGTCGTCAGCACTGAGGGCGGGCAATGAAAGCAGAGAGATCGCGCATGTCATGGCGATGCGGAAAATGAGGCAATCCCTGACCATGGTGGTCCTCGCTCTTAGTGGCGCTAATTGATCCGGCGTCAATTGTTGCGCAAAGATTGTGGCTTGAAGATGCCGAAGAGGGAAGGTTGTTCCGCTAGGATCAAGCCCGGCAGTCACTTCGACATAATCGACAAGGGAACGGAGCGCAACGTGTCCAGGACAATGTCAGTTGTCTGCATCGGGGGCTATCTGGCCCTGACATGCATATCCTCAGGGGCAATGGACTGGGATGGAGCCGAGATCGTCTCCGGGGGAACCCATGTAGTTGTCGGTGGATCCCACTGGGTGCGCAGATCGAATGTGCCAGAGGACTCCCGGACGCTCTATCTCGTCTCAACTACCGGCGACGGGCGGCGCGTGATCCATCGATCCACCGGCAACGTGAACACCTTCAAGGCGGCGCCACAGGGCAACCTGCTCGCCATCAGTGAGTACGTAGGAGGGCCGAGGATGGTCATCCTCGGGACAGACGGATCAGTTCGCGATTCGATACCAGGGGTCCACAAATACGCCTGGAACCCTGAAGGCGCACGCATCGCGTACGTGACCGGGACGGACTCAGAGGAGGGCCTTCGGTCAACAGGGACATGGATCTACGATGTGGCGACAAGACAGTCGCAAAAGATTCTCGACGTCGGCGACGACGTCGCCTGGGCCGAATGGGACGGAAACATCTACATCCTGGCGCCGACCGGTGCGGCCCGGAACAATGGTGTTCTCAGGTTCGATCCGAAGTCCGGGCAGGCATCAGAGACCAGTCACAAGGGCATCCATTTCTCGCCGGACGGTCAGTATTACTACCGGGGGTCAGGCGAGGGCGATCCCGGAGGTGAAGTCTTCCGTACCGCCGGAGACGGGCCTGTGGGCATTGACTTCTCGATCGAAGAACTGGGCAGGAAGTCCTCAGCCATCGCGCATGAATGGCTTGGTCCCGGCCAGCTCATCGCCTACTCGCCGATTCCCGGCGCAAGGGTCGACTACGTGGTCGACGTGCCAAGCGGGAACAAGCGCCGAGTCGAAGGGCTGCTGATGCACGTCAGGGGACGCAGTGACCGGACCTGGGTCCTGAAGGAGACATCAGTCACCGAACAACGTCCTGAAGATCTCCTGGACCGATAGCCCCGCCGGGCGGTTGCACGGTGGACAAATCAGGCAGCAACTTCCTCATACGAGAAATGCGGCGCGTTGGCCCGCCGTGACGCATGCTCGATCGTGATTGCGCAGATGTTGCCTGCCGCGTCGAGGTCAAGGAGCGTGTCTTCGTTCAGGTCCCGAGTCTCCGAAACCTGGCCGTCGGACAGCTGAATCAGCATCGTGTCAGTGTCAGCGAAGTAGCGAACTTTCATGGTGCAGTCCGCGATCGAAGAACCCGTTGTGGGTCGACTCGCCAATTCACCCGTTCTTGCCTACGCAGCCACTTCCACATAATCGACGCGGCTCGACGGCAATGGAACAGGTGTACCGTCAGCCCTCATGCCTTCCAGATGGAATTCGATGGCCTGGCGGATTGCCGTCTCGACGGCATCTGCTGTCGCGCCACTCGCCACGCAGCCCGGAAGATCCGGAACATATGCGGAGAAGCTTGCTCCAGCGCGCTCGATGACGACAGCGTATCGCACGGCAGTTAACCTACTCACTTAAGACCAGCCTGCTTGAGGATACTGTTCAGGGTTCCGGGCGCCAAGTCATCCCCCGGCCGTCCAGCAACCGTGACGCGCCCCGCCTTGGAAGGGTGCTTGTACTGGCGGTGACTGCCCCTGATTGCCACCAGATAGCCAAGTTACATAAGCGTAGATTTCTGCGGCGTTGCCAAATCAAGGATACAGAGGATCGCCAGAGGGGCGCTTACAGTGCGGTCCAAAGGACTGACGTTGACCAACGTGGTCAAAAATGACAACATGAATTATGGCTGCCCTGACCCGCTCCTCATTGCACGCAGGCGTCGACTCCGTCGAGGCCCTCAAACGCGATCTGGCATCCAGGATTCTGGCCGTCCTGGACCGGCAGGGGCTCACGGTTCGCGAAGCACAGGAGCGAACAGGTCAGGCCGCGGCCGACTTCTCCCGCCTGCGTGGTGGCCAGCTGGACCGGTTCACCATTGAGCGACTTGTGAGCATTGCCGAAGAGCTCGGTGAGCGCATATCGCTTTCCCTCAATGTCGAAAGCAACGCGCAGGACCCGGTTCTGCCTGGTCCGCTGGCGGCTAACCTGAGAGAGCTACGTATTCTCTGCCGTCGCTACGCGGTGCGCCGCCTCGGAGCCTTCGGTTCGGTGCTCCGCCAGGACTTCGACCCGGCCCGCAGCGATATCGACCTCGCCGTTGAATTCGGTCACTCCCGGCAACACGGACCTGCAGATCAGTATTTTCGCTTCAAGCAGTCGCTTGAACGGCTGTTGGGCCGGAAAGTCGACCTTGTGGAACTTCCTGCCATGCCAGCTTCCCGGCTCAAGCGGTCCATCGAGCGCAGCCAAGTGCCGGTCTATGAGCAAGCAGCCTGACGTCTATCTCGAGCTGGCGCTCAGGGCTCTAGAGCGCGTGCCCCGATTCCTCGCCGACAGAACACTGCCGGACTACCTCGATGATGATCTCTGCCAGTCTGCTGTAGAGCGGCAGCTGGAAATTGCGGGGGACGCCCTTGGTCAGGTCCGCAAGCTCGACCCGGACCTCTTTGCCCGCATTCCAGACGGCCCCCTGATCGTCGCCTTCCGGAACGTGCTAGCGCACGGCTATGCCACGCTGGATCACAGGCGGGTACACGACGCAGCCACGACCAAGGTGGACAAACTCTCTACGACCATCCGCAGGTTGCTGGAAGAGTATCCGCCGGAGTGAGAACCTTCCGTTGCCAAATCAACGCTTCGCCAGCTCACTCAACCTCTGAAGCACTTCACATATTGAAGTCCTGCAAAGCGCGATAGTCTCCCTGCATCAGCAGCCCCCAGAAGCTGTTACAGGGAGTAACGCCATGGCAACCCCAGCTCGAGTCGCCGAAAGGATCCGGGACGCCCTCAAGAGATTCCAGCCGATCCTGACCTCCGCAAAGGCGCGCGACGTCAATGAATCCGACACGGTGGTGATCGTCACCGATCTGCTGCAGTACGTCTTCGGGTATGACAAGTACGCGGAGATCACGTCCGAGCACATGATCCGCAGCACCTTCTGCGACCTGGCCATCAAGCTCGACGGCAAGCTGGCGTTCCTGATCGAAGTGAAGGCCATTGGCCTTGATCTCAAGGACAATCACATCAAGCAGGCGGTGGACTACGCCGCGAACCAGGGATGCGACTGGGTCTGTCTCACCAACGGAAACACCTGGCGCGTCTACAAGGTCATCTTCGGGAAGCCGATAGCCCACGAATGCATCGTGGAGTTCGACCTCCTCAATCTGTCGCACCGGAATGCCGACCACATCGACCTGCTGGCCGTGCTGTCGAAGGAGGGCTGGATCAAGGCGAAGCTGGTTGCGTATGAGGAGCAGCGGCAGGCGCTGAGCCGGTTCACGATTGGGGCGCTGTTGCTGTCAGATCCGGTGCTGCAGGTGGTGAGGCGCGAGCTTCGGCGGGTCGTGGAGGTCAAGGTCGAGGCGGAGGAAATCAAGGAAGTCCTACTTCACGAGGTGCTTAAGCGCGACGTGCTTGAGGGGGAGAAGGCCGTGGCGGCTTCTCGGCAGGTGCAGCGTGCGACGAATCGGGCGCTTAGGAAGGAAAAGGGAGCCGAAGAGGCGGCGGCGGAGCCAGCCCCTGCAGTAGCCACTGCACTGGCAGGGACTTAGATTGCGGGGGCCCTTGCGCCGCTCCGTTCTCGGAGCCAGCGTTCCTGATCCAGTACCTGAACCACCACCCGGATTGAGCGGCCATTGTTTGTCTTGTTGGCGGCGGGCAGGAGATCGAATCCGCCGAGGCCGGCATCGGCGCCTGGGTCGACGCCTGCCTGAGCCGCTTCCCACGCTGGCACCCGTGCATTTCCGAGCGGCTGATGGAGGCGGAATACGGCGCGGGCGAACCCGTGCGGCGGGCGGTGGCCCATCCGCGGACGCAGGTGTTCGACGACCCGCACCTGACCGTATCGACCCGCTCCTTCCGCGCCGAGAAGGTGTCGGCGTTCGTGAAGGCGCTGCTCGACTGCGAGGAAGCCGAGGCCCGGCGGTTGCTGGCGACCTTCGCCAGTCGCTACCCCATCGTGATCACGCGCAACCTGGACGCCGCCAAGCGCTGGGTGCGGGAGCAGATGCGCGGTACCGAGCGATGCGGTCTGCTGGCTTCGTCCAAGGCCATGCGCCTCAAGCCCCACGCGATCGATGTGCGGGTGGAGGCCGACCCGATCCACTACTTCCTGGGTAATCCGGAGGACGTGCGGTCGAGCTTCTATCTGGAGGACTGCGCCACGGAGTTTCAGGTGCAGGGGCTGGAGCTGGACTGGACGTGTGTTACGTGGGATGCGGACCTGAGGCGCGATCGGGAGGAGTGGTCATTCCATGACTTCCGGGGCAGCAGGTGGCAGAGCATTCATAGCGAGGAGAATCGGCAGAATCTGAAGAATGCGTATCGGGTGCTGCTGACGAGGGCGAGGCAGGGGATGGTTGTTTTCATACCTCCTGGGTCGAAGGAAGATACGACCCGTTCGCCGTCACACTATGACCAGACGTTCGCACATCTTCGAAGTATAGGGCTGCGCGATGTAAGCTGAGGAATCACCTCAAGACGGACTAAGGAACCATCTCATCTACTAGGCTCTCATCGTTAAGAACGTGTGGATTCGCTGTTGCCGGGGAAAACCTGCCACATTCACCGAATCCGATCTACATTAAGAGAATGCAGGCGAGAAAAGTCGACACCCGATGTCTAGGTGGATGGCCGCGCGAAGTCCTCACCTGGCCACTATGACCAGCCGCAAGAGAAGAAAGAGCATTCGTGGATAAATACTGCATCGGTAGGTCAGGTCCAAAACAGTACAGATGGTTTCGACCACTCACCCCCAAAAACGTAAGCTCGGCCAAAGCTCGGTCCAGGCCGTCGCAAAAGTCTAAGAGCGGCGAGGTTATGGAGCGGAATCGAATTTACCGTCTCCTGGGCTATCTACCGGAGCTACCGAGACAGATTCCCTCGAGCGGAACGAAATGACGGAAGTGCGACCGTATGTGCCTGATCAACTGATCAAAGACGCAGCAAAGCATGGCGAACTTGTTGTCTTTGTTGGTGCGGGCACATCCATGCTTTGCGGAAGCCCTGATTGGCGTGGATTCGCCAACCAAGTCGTCGACGCTATAGAGAAGGACGGAATTCTCAGCGTTCTTGAGGCGGAACAGCTGAGAGGCTTGGGTGACGCGCGTCGTACGCTGTCCATCGCAATGGCTCTGGCGAAAGAAAAGAAGATCTCAATAGACGTTGATTCGATTTTACATCCGGAGCGTCCCTCAGCGGCTGGAGCGGAGTTATACCAAGTACTCTCGCGCCTGCGTCCGGTATTTGTAACAACAAACTACGATAAGTGGCTCGATGAAGCTGGCCCGGAAGAACTTTCGCCTGCTCCGAGAGTCGGTGGCGAGTCGTTGCCTGCGCTTGGAATAGGCAAGAGACCAAAATACTATCTGCGAGAACACCTTTCCTCTGCCCTCTTGGCTGAAAGAGGAGCGGTAATACATCTTCATGGGTCCTATCTGGATCCAAGCAAAATGGTCGTATCGCTCAAGGACTACATTGAGCACTATGCCGACGAACGGGTTAAGACCTTCCTGTCCGCGATGTTTAAGAACTACACGGTTCTTTTCATTGGATACAGTCTCGCTGAGTTGGAGGTGTTGGATTACATCATTCGGTTCAACGAGTCATTGGAGACTGAGAAATCGGAGCCGCGCCACTTCTTGCTCTACCCATGCCGATCAACAGAGGCCGTGCAGACGCGATTTATTCAGCAGTTCTTTCGAGATCAGTGTGGAGTCGGCGTGCTTCCATACTGTATCGACTCAAAGGGATATGCCGAGGTTCTAGAGGTTTTCAAGGATTGGAGTTCGGCGCTAGATGTGAGGGATCCAACGATCCTAGACCTGCAATCTCACCTCGATAGGTGCATATCGTCCCCTTCCGCAGCAAATAGGGCGGCTGGAATTAGGCTCGTAAGAGATCGTCCTGAGCTTACAAGTTACCTTCTGAATTCTCTTAAGGACCCGGTGTGGTTTGATGATCTTGACTGTGCGGGTGTTTTTAGTGTCGAGCACAGTCCGCAAGTTCGAAGAGTTGAGACTGAGAGTGGGACGATGTATCAAGCCGATGGGTGGCCTGCGCTGAGATACCTCGAGCAGATTGCGCCATTGGCCCAGGGAGATTGTGCGGCTCGCATCGTAGACATCATTAGAGCCATCGGCTCAGACACAAGAAACCGAGCAACTGACAATTGGCGAACTGTGTGGTCCCTGGCGACAATCATGTCGCGGCTGCCTCTGAGCGTCTTGTCGGACCGCGATATCGATGAGGCGCGCAGGTGGCTCTCTGGTCCCGTCGACTCAAGTATGGTGGGGTATGAGCTCGGTGAAAAGCTCCTTCCTCGCTTCTTGGATAGCTCAGACCCAGAGCATTGGCGTATGGGTTTGCGCCTGGTCGACGTCCTGTCGACCGTAAGGACTGCAGGAGCGGCTCCATGAATGACAGGGCCGGTGTCATGGATAGCTACCGCCTAGGCGAGGTCATGAAGGCGTCAGCGAGAAAGCTCGGCGAGCGCTGTGGCTATGACGCTGTTGACATGTTGTCGCGTCGACTGACGGAGTACATAGGATCCGCGGACGACGACAAATTCTCCTACATCTGGAGATCAGCGATAGAGGATCACGAGCAAGACGACCATAAAGATGGAACACGTGCGGTTCTTGTTGATGCTGTTCGAGATTCTGCTCTTGGTGCGACTAGTTCCAACGATGCGTCGTCTGCCAACATCGCGCGATTACTACTTCAGTCTCCATATCCAACGCTGACGCGTATCGGGATTTACGTTTGTAGCGAACATTACGGAGCGGTCGGTCTGGCGTTCTGGGAGTGCGCGCTGTCGAAATGGTTCGTAGACATTTCATATTGGCACGAACTCTATTGGCTCATAAAGAAGAACTTCTCTCGGTTCTCCGTGGTCCATCGGGCCCAATATTTGCAGTTTATAGATCGGATGGAAGGGGAATGGCCGGATGGGCCGAATCGCGAAGAGTGGATGGATACTCAGAGGCGCGATCTTCTACATCCCGCGTTTGCGCAGGGTGACTCTGAGGTTGATGAGAAGTATCTAGCGCTGGTGCAGCGATATGGTCCGGTTCGAGAGCACCCCGAATTTCACTCCTATTCCACGGGTGGCTGGGCCGGAGATCGGAGTCCAATTGCATCGGATGCCATCATGCGTATGTCTGATCAGGAGTTAGTAAGATTCCTCAAGGAATTTGTACCAGATGGCGGTGGCATAGACGGACCTACATATCGAGGCCTCGCGTCGGCTATAGCGACGGCCGTCAGGTCCAGCGATGACGGTTTTGCCCCAAGAATCCGCTTATTTGCGGAACTTCCGCGGCCGTGCCAGCACGGCCTACTAAGGGGTCTAAAGGAGCGATGGGCTGATGACAAGAGGGATATAGACTGGTCTGCGACGCTTGCTGTCTTGCATGCAATAGTGTCCGCGCATGATTTCCGGTCAGATCTATTGGCGGAGCGTCGCGATGGGTGGGAGCCCACGGTGCAGTGGGTTGTAAGCGACATTGCAGATCTGATGAAGGCCGCAGCGGCGTCCGAAAGGCCCGTTGCGCCGAGCCTATACCGAGACTGTTTCGATGTCCTAAGAACAACCCTGGAAGCAGTGCCACGCGACCTTGATCAGCCGGACGATGCTGTTTCTCACACAATAAATGCACCGCGTGGTCGCTTGCTCGAGTCCTTGATTCACCTTGGATTGGCAATGAGGCGCCATGAAGGTGCAGATGCTGCAAAGGTAGGCGAGAGTTGGAAGGTCTTAGGTCCGGTGTTCAATGAAGAGCTTGCATCCAGCGATTCAGGCGCAAACCCGGAGTTCGCAGCGCTGGCTGGAATGTATTGCGCTAACCTGCATTTCCTAAACGCGGAATGGACGGAGACCAATTTCAACCGATTGTTCTCCTCTACCAACGAATCGGCGTGGAGGTGTGCAGCTCAGGGCTTTGCATACCAGCGCTACTTGTATGGGTGGCTATTTGAGCGGCTGGTCTCTGGGGGGCACCTTAGGAAGATGGTGAATTCAGAGGATCTCCCTGATGCCGTGACGCAGAAGGCGTTGCAGTTTCTTGCGCTTGCCTACTTGGAGGGGGCCGAATCGCTTGGTGGTGGCGGCTTGCTTGATGAGGTGATCGGGGATCTGAGAGTCGATGATCTGTCTCAGATCTCATGGTTCTTTTGGACGCTACGCGCGAACAGTGAGCCAAATGAGCGGGCGTCCAAGATACTTGCGTTCTGGCTTAGGGTTGCGCAGCAAATTCGTGACCAGCGTGCGCAATTGCCAGAGCTGCAGTCGGCGCTGAGCCAGTTGGCGGTTTTCGTTACCGACCTAACACGCCCCATTACTGAGGCGCTGATTGACGCGGCGCCCCACGCTCAAGCTAAACACCATGGGTACCAGTTGATCGAGAATCTCGCTCGTCTTGTGCAATCACATCCAAAAGAGGTTGCTTCGATATTTCGAGCGGCTATGACTGGCTTCCTGCCCGACTATAGAACGGAGGATGTGATCGAGTGCGTTATGGGATTGGCCGGTGCAGGGGAATTTGATGAGGCGGAGTGGATCTGTAACCGATATGCGGAGCTTGGTTCTACGCTACTGAAGGAGTCATATGAAAAGATCCGCGCCATGCAACGTTCAGGATCCGCTGTTGCGCACTCTGCTGTCGTGCCCACTGTTCCTACGAATTGAACGGGACCATGTGAAGCCTAGTAGTTCCATACTTTGGGTTCCACGCGTCCACTAGTCCTTGTCGATGTTCACCATCAAGAGCGAAAATGATTTGAACCCAAACCCGTCCAACATGGTGAATCCAAGTAGCAAATGCGCACCGTCCGTCGGGTAGAACAGCAGTATGTAGGTCGCTGCCGCTCGCAATGACTCTGTCTTCAGAAGAACTTCGAGGTGCTGGTCCGAATGCTGCGTAAACGTTCGGATGAATGCGATCGCTCATGATCGCCTGCGCGAAGGATGAAAGGTCTATTCCGGCGACTTTGCCTTCTACGATTTGACATCCAAATACCTTGACGAGGTATAGATGGGCGTGGCGCATCGCTCTGCGTGTGTCGTAAGGGAAAATCCTATTGGTACGAACGTGCTGCATCGTTCCAAGTGGCAAGTTATTGCTGCACAGTGATTCTGCTAGGCGCTGCCAAGCAAAGTCATGTGGCTGTGTCCTCGTGCTGTTGCAGTAGGTGCAAAGGCTTGGTGCATATTTCAGCGCTTTCGCATTGAGGCTCGCTACTGGCTGGTTTTTCCGAAGAGCAGTGTGGATGTAAATCGGGCTATTCTGAGTTGGTGACTTTTCTAGTAGGTTCTTTAGGTCGGATTTCTTTATCTTGTGCTCACGGCTATCTGCGCTTGAGCCGCAAATCCAGCATGTCATTTGCCCGTCCTCTTGTTCAGAATGGGGCTCTGATATCAGGGTAGCTTGAGTGAGGCAGAGATGCGTCTGTATGCATCGCGGAAGGGAATCCCTTCCTTCAGCGCCAACTCATACGCCTGATCCGCCGCATGAATGCTCGGATTCACCTTCCCCTTGATCGCCGCCTCATCAAACACCACTTTCGCCAACGCAGCAGCCATGATGTCCAGCGTCTGCCCGCAGATATCGATGCCCCGGAACAGCGGAAACTTCAGCAACTGCAGATCCCGCTGATACCCCGAAGGCAGCTTCGCGAAGATCCCCAGCGCTTCCGTCAGGCACCCATGGGCCGTTGCCGTCCGGCCGCGCACCAGCTCGAACACGTCCGGATTCCGCTTTTGCGGCATGATCGATGAGCCAGTGGTAAACGCATCCGGCAGCTTCACGAACCCGAACTCGGCCGTATAGAACAGCATCAGGTCGCTGGCCACGCGGCCCAGGTCCTGCATGGTCATCACGATCTCGAACAGCAGTTGGCTCTCGGCCTTGCCGCGCGAGAGCTGCACCGAGGTCACGGGCACCTGCACGCTGGCGAAGCCCATCTCCTTGGCGGTGACGTCGCGGTCCAGCTTCAGCGCGGGCGCGCCGTAGCCGGCGGCGGAGCCCAGCGGACTCTTGTCGATGCGGCGCAGTGTGGCGCGCAGGCCGGCGGCATCGTCGCGCAGTTCATTGGCGAATCCGCCCGCCCACAGCTTCACGGAGCTGGGCATGGCCTGCTGCATGTGCGTGTAGCCGGGCAGGGCGATGTGACCCTGCTTGTCCACCAGCACGTCGAGCGCCGCCACCACCTTGTCCACGCCTTCGGCGAGCTGGTTGGCGGCATCCTTCATGTACAGCCGCAGCGCGGTCAACACCTGGTCGTTGCGCGAGCGGCCCAGGTGCACGCGGCCGCCAGCGGCGCCGATCTTCGCGGTGAGGTGTTTCTCGAGGGCGGTCTGGCCATCCTCATCCTGCAGCGTGATCTTCCACTTGCCGTCGGCATGCTCGGCGCCGACTTCCGTCAGCCCCTTCTCGATGGCTGCAAAATCATCCTTCGTGATCAGCCCACGCCCGGCCAGCATCCGTGCATGCGCGATGGACGCACGCACGTCGTACTGCACCAGCCGTTCATCCAGCGCATGATCCTCGCCAGCCGTAAACGCCAGCACCCGGTCATCCAGCGGCGTGCCCTTGTCCCACAACCGGCTCATGGTTCAGCCCTTGCCGCTCTGCTGCTCGGCGGCGCTCAGTGCATTGATGTCATTCACGATCAGCGTGCCCATGCCCTCATTGGTGAACACCTCGGTGAGGATGCTGTCGGGCGCGTCGTAGCTGATCACATGCACCCGCCGCACGCCGCCGCGGATGGCTTCCTCGATGGCCTTGGCCTTGGGCAGCATTCCGTCCTTGATGGCACCGGTCTGCCGCAGCTTGTCCAGGCCCTTCAGGTCCGTGTACGAGATCACCGAGCCGGGATCGGCCACGTTCTCGAGGATGCCGGGCGCGCCGGTGCAGAGGATGAGTTTCTCGGCATCCAGCGCGGCCCCGATGGCGGCGGCCACGGTGTCCGCGTTGATGTTCAGGAGCTGGCCCTTCTCATCGGCAGAGAGCGGGCTGACCACGGGCATGAGTCCTGAGTCGAGCAGCTTCTTCAGCACGGAGTCATCGACCAGGTCGATGTCGCCGACAAAGCCATAGTCCACCATCTCGCCCTCGACCTTCACCGGGCCGCGCTTGTGGGCCTTGATGAGGCCGGCGTCCACGCCCGATACACCCACGGCGTCGATGGCATGCTCGCGGCAGATGGTGAGCAGCTTGGTGTTGATGAGGCCGTTGAGCACCATCGAGGTGGCATCGAGCGACTTCTCGTCGGTGACGCGCCGGCCCTGCACCATCTTCGTGGGCACGCCCATGGCCTCGGTCACCTGCGTGAGCTGCGGGCCGCCGCCATGCACCATCACCACGCGGATGCCCAGCGTGTGCAAGATGGCGATCTGCTCGATCAGCGCGCTGGTGGCCGCGACGTCGCCGAACACGGCGCCGCCGGCCTTCACCACGAAGGTCTTGCCCTTGTAGAGGCGGATGTAGGGTGCGGCGCCGCGCAGGGCGCGGATCACGGTGGACTTGTCGGAGCTCTGCAGGATCATCTTCGTCTTCCCTTCAGTGGGCGAGCAGGCGGTGCAGCACGGCCATCTGGGCCGGCATGCGGTTGTAGGCTTCGCGCAGCACGGCGCTGCGCGGGCCGTCGATCAGCGAGTCGGCGACGGCGACATTGCGCCGCACCGGCAGGCAGTGCATGAAGCGGGCCTTGGCGTCGGCGCCGGCGAACCAGCTTTCATCCACCTGCCAGTCCTTGAGCCGCTTGCGCAGCTCGCCGTCGGCCTTGGCATCGCCGTAGTGCCTGGTGGAGCCCCACTCCTTGGCATAGAGCACGTGCGCGCCTTTCATCGCAGCAGTGCGGTCGGTGGTCTCGGTGAACGAGCCGCCGGAGGCCTGGGCGAGGCGGCGGGCCTTGTCGGCCAGCGGCTGCGGGATCTCATAGCCCTCGGGGCGCAGCACCACCACTTCCATGCCGCGCTGCGCGGCCATGGTCATGGCGGCGGCGGGCACGGCGAGCGGCAGCGCGCGCGGGTGGTTCACCCAGGAGAGCACGAACTTGCCCTGGTTGGGCACGTTGAGCTCGTCCAGGGTCTTCCAGTCGGCCAGCGCCTGGCAGGGGTGGTTCATCGCCGATTCCATGTTGATCAGCGGCTTGTCCACCAGGTCCGCGATCTGCCGGAACACCACCTCGTTGAGGTCATTCTCGAGGTTCACGCCTTCGGCGAAGGCGCGGATGCCGAGTACGTCGGCATAGGAGGCGAGCACGGGAATGCCTTCCTTGATGTGCTCGGCGCGGTCGCCATCCATCACGGCGCCGGTGCGGGTCTCCAGCTGCCAGGTGCCGGCGCCGGGGGTGATGACGAACGAGCTGCCGCCCATGCGCGCCATGCCGGCCTGGAACGAGGCCAGGGTGCGCAGTGACGGGTTCATGAACAGCAGGCCCAGCACCTTGCCGGCGAGGGCCTGCGGGCGCGAGGACTTCTCCAGCCGGTGGGCGAGACCGATGAGGTCGCGCACGGCCACTGGCTCGAGTTCCGCGAGGTCGATGAAGCGTTTCATGTTGTTGTAAGAGGGCGTCTATCCCAGCCGCTTCAGCGCGGCGGACAGCAGATCGACCTCGGTCTCCCTGAGTGTGAAAGGCGGCAAGAGGCGCAGCACGTTCGGATCGCCGCTGGTGCCGGTGAGGATGTTGTGGTCCTTCAGCAGCGCCTGCTGGATGCCCTTGGCGGGCACCTTGCAGATGAGGCCGGTGAGGAAGCCCGCGCCCTGGTGGCCGGTCACGGGACCGACGATGCAGGTGTCGCGGATGTACTTGGCGACGCGGCGCACATTGTCGAGCAGGTGCTCGCTCTCGATGGCATCGACGCAGGCTTCCACCGCCGCGCTGGCTACGGGGCCGCTGCCGAAGGTGGTGCCGAGGGCATCGAGCTTCACCGCCTTCGCCGCCTTCTCCATCATCAGCAGCGCGCTGACGGGGAAGCCGTTGCCCAGTGCCTTGGCGCTGGTGATCATGTCGGGCAGCACGCCATAGAGATTGGCGGCGAAGGGCTCGCCGCAGCGGCCGAAGCCGCACTGGATCTCGTCGAAGATCAGCACGGCGCCGGTCTCATCGCAGCGCTCGCGCAGGGCGGTGAGGTATTCCCTGCCCAGGTCGAAGGCACCGGCGTAGCCCTGGATGGGTTCCACGATCACGGCGGCGGTTTTCTCCGTGATGCGGCTGAGCGCGCTGGCGTCGCGCCGCGGCAGGAAGGTCACGTCGAAGGGCGTGCGCGGGAAGCCATACCACTTCTGCTGCGCGCCCCAGGTGAGCGCGCCGGCGCCGGCGGTGCGGCCGTGGAAGCTCTGCTCCAGCGCCACCACCTCGGTGCGGCTGGGGTTCAGCGTGAAGGCCATCTTCAGCGCGTTCTCGTTGGCCTCGGCGCCGCTGTTCACGAAGAACACGCTGGCGATGGGGAGCCTCGAGAAGGCGATGAGCTTGCGGGCGGCGCGCAGGCGCACGTCCAGCGGCACGGCATTGCTCTGGAAGTTCAGGTGGCGCGTCTGGTCGTTGACGGCCTTGGTCCAGGCGGGGTGGCCGTAGCCCAGTGCGGCCACGGCATGACCGCCGTAGAGGTCGAGCACGCGGCGGCCATCGGGCGCGATCAGCCACACGCCCTCACCGCGCAGCACCTCGAGCGGGTACTGGGCGAAGACGGGCGCCAGCGGATCGCGCTGGGCTTCGTGGAGAGGGCTGCTGGCCTGGGCGGTTGCGGTGCTCATGGTGACTTCCTTGCGGTCAAGGCTCCTTGTGGGTGGCTGCGATCAAATGTTGTGGACGCTTGGCAAATTTGGCCCGGTGCGGATTTGCCTTACGTCCAGCCTGCGGCCGGCGCGGTCAAACCTGCGGTCTCGGGCAGTCCGTGCAGGCGGTTCATCCACTGCACGGCGCCGCCGGCGGCGCCCTTGTTGAGGTTGTCCACCACGCTCATGACGGCCACGGTCTTGCCGTCGGTGGTCACGGAGAGGCGCGCGTAGTTGCTGCCGGCCACATCCTTCACCCGCGGCGGCGAGGCGCCGACGGTGACGAAGGGCGAATGGGCGTAGAACTTCTGGAAGGCTTCCAGCAGCTCGGCCTGCGAGGCGGGCCTGGCAAGCTGCGCCTGCACGGTGGCGTGGATGCCGCGCGCGTAGGGACCCGAGTGCGGCACGAACGCGAAGTGCGCATCCACGCCGCTGGCAGCCTTCGCCACGGCCGCCACTTCAGGCGCATGCCGGTGGGCCAGCGCGTTGTAGGCGTACAGGTCGCTGTGCCGCTGCGGGTGATGCGTGCCCTCGATGGGCTTGCGGCCCGCGCCCGTGCTGCCGGTGACGCCGCTGACAAACAGCGTGGGCGTGGTGATGCCCAGCTTCAAGAGCGGCACCGAGGCCAGCAGGATGGCGGTGGAAAAGCAGCCCGGATGGCCGATGTGCGGCGTGGGCGAGGTGGCCAGGTGCTCGGGCACCGCGCAGGTGAACTGCGACAGCCGCGCGGGAGCACCGTGGTCGTGCTTGTACACGGCTGCATAGGCGGCATTGCTCGAAAAGCGGTAGTCGGCGGAGATGTCCACCACGCTGGGCCTGGTGCCCGCGGCTTCCGCCCTGGTGAGCAGCTTGTCGATCAGCGCAGCGGAGGCGCCATGCGGCGCGGCGGAGAACACGGCGCTGCGCGGCAGCGTCGCGATCAGCTTCTCGATCTCCTCCATGGAGGAGAATTTCGTGTCCGGATACACCGGCGCCAGGTGGCCGAAGGACTTCGCCACGGATTCGCCGGGCTGGCTGTCGGAAAGGATGCCGGCCAGCTCGAAGTTCGGATGGCCGGCGATCAGCCGCAGCAGCTCGCCGGCCACATAGCCGGTGCCGCCGAGCACGATGGTGGGGATGCGCGCGGTCATGATCAGTTCGGTACCTTCGGGAACTTGGCCGACAGGCCGAGCTTTTCGATCAGGTGATCGCCCAGCGCTGCCCCATTGGTGATGGCGTTGAACGCCTTCACCTTCATCTGCTCCTCGATGATCTCCACGCCCACGCTGTTGTCGGTGGCGGGGCCGGTGACCACGGCCGGTTCCACCTTGAACCGCTCGCGCAGCAGCTTCACGCCACCCCAGGCCGCGACCGGGTCGTTGGCGGAGAGCACCACGCAGGTGAGGGCCTTCACGATGTCCTCGCACTCCAGGATGGCATCCACGCCATAGGTGCCGATGAGGCCGTCGCCCAGCTCGAACACGATCACGTCCGGCTTCTTGGCCGACAGCTCCGTGAGCATGGAGCGCGTGAGCGCGGGGCCGGACTTGCCGGTGGTGGTCACCACGCCCAGGTCGGTGAAGATCAGGCCATTGCGGGCGCCGGAGTCGGCCATCGCCAGGATGTCACGCCGCAGCGAGACGCCCGTGGCCTTGAACACATCCACCGTGAGGCCCCGGTGCCGCATGCGCGACACGATGGAGCAGGCGGCGGCGGTCTTGCCGGCTTCCATGCAGGTGCCGGCCAGCGCGACCACGGGCACGCCCTGCGTGTCGAGCTTCGCGTCATAGTCGAGCTTGCGCGAACCGACGCGCGCCGGCACGCCGATGCGCTCGCCGAGATACGGGAACTGCAGCACCACGCCCAGCACCTTGCAGTCAAAGGGCGTGCCCTTGTCCGGGTTCACCGAATCGCACTTGCCCAGCACTCCCCCGATGTTGAGCATCTGGATGACATCGCCGGCCTTCACGCTCTTGGGTACATGGCCCGAGTAGCCGAACAGCGCGCGGCGCGGGCCCAGCGCGCCGACGACGATATCCCCCTTCACCACCTTGGCCATGCGGCCGCTGGTGAGCTCCAGTGTGTTGTAGGTGGACTTGTTGGTGAGGATCTCCACGACCAGCGCCACGCCTTCCTCGGCCGGAATGCTGTCATCGGAAATGCGCAGCTCGTGCTTCAGGTTCAGCGCCTGCGTCACCGAACCGATCTTGTCCACTACAACGGATCTCATCGTCACTTGTCCTTCTTCGCTTGCTTTGCCTGCTCACCAGCGCGGGCGTGGAACACGCCCGTGAGGGCGACGATCTTCGAGAAGCCGAGCGCATCCTGCGGGGTCCATTCGCCCACGGCCTCGCCGTAAACGCCCTTGGAAGCCTTCATCAGCGAGTACGGCGACTGCACGCCCTCGATGAACAGCGAGCCCGGCCGCAGCAGCACATGCACGTCGCCGGTGACGCGTTCCTGCGAAGACAGCAGCAGCGCCTCGATGTCGCGGCACACCGGATCGAGCAGCTGGCCCTCGTGCACCAGGTCGCCATAGGGCGCGGCCACGAGATCCTTGATGCGCTGCTGGCGCGGCGTCATCACCAGCTTTTCCAGCTCGCGGTGCGCGGTGAGCAGGATGTCGGCGGCCGGCGCCTCGAAGGCCACGCGGCCCTTGGTGCCGATGATGGTGTCGCCCAGGTGGATGCCGCGGCCAATGCCGAATCTGGCGCCGATGGTTTCGAGCGACTCGATCACCTCGACCGGCGACATCTTCTTGCCGTTGAGGCCCGACGGGCGGCCCTGCTCGAAGTTCACCGTTAGCTTCTCGGGGGCAGCCGGCTTGCTGAAGGCATCCTTCGACAGCACCCAGGCGCTGTCGGGGATGCTGCCGTCGGAGGTCAGCGTCTCGGTGCCACCAATCGTCACGCCCCACAGGCCGCGGTTGATGGAATACGCGGTGCCATGCGGCGGGATCGGCATGTTGCGCGCGGTGAGGTATTCCAGCTCTTCCTTGCGGCTGAAGGCCTTGTCGCGCACGGGGGCGTAGACCTCGAGGTCCGCTGCCATCGTGCGCAGCGCCACTTCGAAGCGCACCTGGTCGTTGCCGGCGGCGGTGCAGCCATGCGCGATGGTGTCGGTGCCCAGCTCGCGGGCCACCTTCGCCATGGTCTGCGCCTGCATCACGCGCTCGGCGCCCACGCACAGCGGATAGAGGTTGCCGCGCCGCACGTTGCCCATGATGAGGAAGCGCAGCACCTGCTCGAAGTAGTCGGCGCGTGCGTCGATCTGGTGGTGCGCGATGGCGCCGAGCGCCTTGGAGCGCTCACCCAGCACCTTGGCGGCGCCGGCGTCGATGCCACCAGTGTCGACGGTGACGGTGATGACGGGCCGGCCGGTGTTCTCAGCCACCCACGGCACCAGGAAGGAGGTGTCGAGGCCGCCGGAATAGGCCAGAACGATGGGCTTCGCGCCCTTGCTTGCAGTCTGCGTCATGAGTTGTGTTCTTTAGATGCGGAAGACGGAGCGAAGACGGTCGAGCAGTGCCTGCTGCGCGGCGCCGTCTTCGGTGGCGATGAAGATGGTGTCATCGCCCTGGATGCTGCCGACGATCTCCGGCCAGCCGGCGCGGTCGATGGCCACGGCGACACTGCCGGCGGCGCCGGTGGAGGTCTTGATGACGGTGATGGAAGGGCCGGCCGTCTTCACCTCGCGCACGAAGCGGGAGATGGCGTCGAAGTTGCCCTGGGTCGGCGTGACTTCTGCGCCCGGCGGCAGGTAGCGGCCCTGGGCCTTGAGCACGCCGAGCTCGCGCATGTCGCGGGAGACAGAGGATTGGGTGACCTCGAAGCCCTCTTCTTTAAGGAGGCCCACCAGGTCGGACTGGCGGCGCACGGCACCCGCGCGCAGATGGCGCAGGATGCTGTTGCGGCGGTCGGCCTGGTGGCGGTCCGTGTGCATAATTATTCATATGTTATGCATATTATTTACGATGTCAACGGCATTCCTGGATAAAGATGAGATTGGCGCGACGTGGCCCGCTGCTCCCCCGGTTTCAGAGGAACAACACCACCAGGGGCAAGAGCATCGGGACGGCCAAGGCCATCCATGGACTCGCGAACATCACCTCAGGTAGCCAGCGTCGGGTGCGACGGTCTGCCCCGGAAACCGGCAGTGCAGACTCCACCTCAGCTCCTCCGCAGGGTGAGCCGGGGTGGCTGGATGAGCCGCCAGTCCAGTCCCGTCCATCGCCGGAGCGTGTACCACCGCAGCGGCAGCATCAGGATCGCCGATGCTCCCAGCACGACCAGTGGCAGTTGTTCCGTGGCGGGATTCATGGGATGGGCGAAGATCATCTGCGCGAGCATCAGCCCCAGCGCGCCCAGGCCGAGAACCACGTCGCTTGTGCCCCAGTTCCGCACCAGCGCCATGCCCACATAAAAAAGACAGACGGCAAACAGGGCCTGTGATGCGATGAAGAGCAGCACCATCGGCGCGTTGTGCGGTGCCCAGGCGATCATGCAGGCAGCGGCGGAGCCCGCGACGATGCCCCACGTGGTCAGGGAAGCACGCAGGCCCAGCTTCTCGGCAAGCAGGAACAGACCCTTGCGGTCCATTCCGTTTCGCAGCCAGAGCAGGCGGGCCCGACGCGCGACGTTGAATCCCATCACGGCGGTGTTGATGCTGAGGAAGGGCAACATGAACAGCAGCAGGTCGCCCTGGCCCAGTCTCCCCTTTGACGTCACGAAGCTCACGGCAAGGAAGATCAGCGCCGTCCAGCCGCCCGTAACCACGAATACGCGGTGGGAGCCGGTGCCGAGCAGATAGCAGGCCATGGCCTTCGCGGGAGAGTCCGGCGTGGCTTCATCCTTGTTGCCCATCAGCCACTGGTACTGCATGGCCGCGCCAGGGTTCGCGAGACGACGGTGCTGTGGTGGCTGCATCCGGGCAGCGCCCAGGTACCACAGGCCAAATGCCGTCCATGCCAGCGCGCCAAGGCCAAGCAGGTGATAAGGAGTGAACGCGGGATAGCGCTGCAGCAGGAAGGGCAGCTGCATCGCGGACAGTGGTATCAGCGGGAACGTCACCGCCAGCCACATGGTGCGGCTCGTGGCAAAAAGGATGATCCATGCCACAGCGGCCACCGGCCAGAAAAACCCCAGCAGTTCCAGCGGCTCGCCGAAGCGGCTTGCGTCGCCGAGCCGGTGAAGCGCCATGTAGGCATGGGCTGCAACGGAGGGGATGCAGGCGATCAGCGCGAGCAGCGTCATCGCCAGTGTCGAGCCGAACAGGATCCTGAGGCGGCCATGGGGTCGCAGGTGCGCAATGGTGGGGCGCGAAGCCAGGCGCATGGCCATGCCGCCACCGAATCCAGGCACCAGCAGGATCAAGGTGACACCAAAGGTGCACAGCGTGAATACGGTCCTGGCGTTGCCGATGCTGTCTCCCCAGATCGTCACCGCACCGGCGGCCGCGAACAGCAGCAGGCCGGCCAGGTTGAGCAAGCGCTGCAACGGCAGCAGGCGGAAACAGGTGAGCGCGATGTGCAGCACCGGGTTCACGCGTGGATCTCCAGGAAGATGTCCTCCAGGCCCAGGCCCTCGCCCTCCACATGGGCGTCCAGGCGTGCAGCGAGGTCATTGGCCAGGTCCGCTGCCGCATCGCGCACGGTGACCGTGGCGCTGGTGCCGTTGGAGGCACGCCGCTCGCTGAGTGTGTTGGGCACGCCAAGGTTGGCCGGAAGCGGCCGGTTTGCGTTGATATGCAGGCGCTTGACCGACTGCTTGAGCTTCTCCGTTTCGCCATCCCACAGGAGCACCCCTTCGCGCAGGATCCAGATGCGGTTGGCCACCCGCTCCAGGTCCGAGACGATGTGGGAAGAGAAGATCACTGCGCGGGTGGGGTCGGCGGCGATTTCCAGCAGCTGCTGCAGGAAGCGGCGGCGCGCGAGGGGGTCGAGGCTGGCGACGGGCTCGTCGAGTACGAGCAGGTCAGGCTGATTGCCCAGCGCCATCAGCGTGGAGAGCTTCTGCTTCTCGCCGCCTGAAAGCTCGCCGCTGCGCCGGTCGAGCGGCACTTCCCACTCGCGGGCCAGGCGCTCGAGCAGGGCGGTGTCCCACTGTGGATAGAAGCTGCCGTTGAGGGCGAGCTGGCGGCGACCGGTGAGCGTGGGCAGCAGTTCATCCTGCTGCGGCACGAAGCCGATGCGCGCCTTGGTGGCGGCGGACATCGACAGGGGATCCTCGCCATAAACCTGCACGCCGCCACTGCTGGGAGGCGAGAAACCCAGCATGGTCTCGAGCAGCGTGGTCTTGCCGGCGCCGTTCTTGCCAATGACGCCGACGACATCCCCTGGCTGGACGTCGGTGCTGATGTCGCGCAGCACGGCATTCTTGCCAAAGGACTTGGACAGGTGGCGGGTGCTGACTGCAGCGGTCATGGTCTGGCTCCTGGTATCCCTGTGATCAGGTCCGTGGAATGGATTCGCGTTCATGTTCATGTCCGGCCACCCATGGCCAGTCCCTTGTTCATCTGCGGGCGCTTCACGCGCCAGTCGAGATTGCGCCAGCGCCGTCCCGCGTGCGCCCGCAGGAGCAGGGCCAGGATGGCCAGCACGGCGGCGGCACCAAGCAGGAAGTCGGGAGAGCGGCTGGCGCCGAGGGCGATGTTGCCCACCGCGCCCAGCATGAAGGCGCCGAAGGATTCGATCGCCATCCCGCCGGACCAGCTGTGCGTGAACGAGAGTCCCCAGTAGCCCAGGCAGGCGCACAGCGTCAGCTGCGCGACGGCATTGAGGAGGATGGTCGGCAGCAGGTCTGGCCTCAGCCAGGTCTGCGCAACGATGATGACCAGTGCGGCGGAGAGCGAGGTGATCAGCGCCGGCAGCAGGCCATTGGTCTCTGCGTGTCGCAGCAGTCCGGCGCGATCGAGGCCACCGCGCAGCCACAGCACGCGACTGCGCCCGACCAGCCAGTAGGCGCCCATGAAGCAGGCGATCTGCACGCCCATGTACGGGAGATTGCCCAGCAGCGCCTTGTCCCTGCCCATCGGCTGGTCGACCAGCCAGAGCAGCAGGACCAACACCAGCAGTGCCTGCCCGACGCCCGTCATCACGCTGGGCCGCAACGAGACGCCGCCAGACAGCCATTGCTGCCGGGCCCGGGGCATTGATCGGGGCAGCGGGAATTCTGCCGGTTCGAGGAAGTGCGGCAATGAGGGAGGCGCCTCTGTGGTCGAAGTGCCAGGTCCCGCGAAGGCCAGCGGAGCATGCGTTCGCTGGCGCAGGTACCAGATGCCGAAGCCAACCCACAGGAGCAGGCCTGCGGGCAGGGCCGCCACCGGCTCCAGCAAATCCTGCGGCGGCACGAAGCGCAGCAGATTCGCTCCGACCAACGGGATGATCCACAGGAAAACGAGGCCGAACTGGTACCTGGATACCGCGAATACAGACACCCAGTTCAGCGCCATGAAGCCCCAGGCGATGGCGAACACATCCGCTGCCGACGGTGGCAAATTCGCGCGCGCGCCCACCGGTGCGTCGAGCAGGAAGGGGAGGGTGACAAGCAGGACCACGAGGTTCAAAGCCAGCGTCGTGCCCAGGAATATGCGTAGTCGGCCATGCGGTCGCAGCGAGAGGGCGGCAAGCGACGACGCCTGCCGCAATACCACGCCGCCGCCGAACGCTGGTGCCAGCACGAGCAGGATTGCGCCGGAAATCGATAGCCCGAGTGCAACGCCGCCCGCGCCCGCGAACACGCGCACCGCCAGGCTGGTGGCCACCAGCAACAGGCCGCCTGAGCTGAGCCAGCGTTGCAGGGGCAGGAAGTTGAAATACGCCAGTGCGACGGTGAGTACAGCCTTCATGCGCACATTCCTTGTACGGGTTCGTTCATGACTTGCCTCCCAGCTTCTTCTTCAGCTGCGCCAGCACCTCATCCGGCGACAGTTCCAGCTGCCGCGCCGACAGCGCCAGCGCATCCAGCTGCGGTTCGATCTGCCTCAGCCGCGCCGACAGCGTGAGCTGGTCGCGCCGCAGCGGCGCCACGCGCATCGGCTTGCCGCGGTGCCGCTCCAGCACTCCTTCAGCTTCGAGCTGGCTGTAGGCCTTCGAGATGGTCATGGGGTGCACGGTGTGCTCCAGGGCCAGTTCGCGCACCGAGGGCAGCTCGGTGCCCGGCGCCAGCTGCCCGCCCGCCACCATGCGCCGCACCTGCTCGACGAGCTGCTGGTAGATGGGGACGCTGGAATGGGGATTGAGGATGAACATCGCTGACCTAGTGTACGCGTACAATAGTACACTTGGTCAAGAAGTGGTCATCGCTGCCTGCCCGCGGACGTTATGACCGCAGTTGGTGCAGCGCGGTGCAGCCCTATCTCTTGAGGGTGAACACCACGTCCGCGCTGCGCTCCTGGCCCGCCTCCGTGCGGATGGTCCAGCGGTCCGTGATGGTCCAGCGCAGCTTCAGTGTGTTGATGGCCTCGGCCAGCGAGATGCCATAAGAGAGGTAGAGGCGGTCGGAGAGGTACTTGCCCAGCACGAGGCTGGCCTGGTTGGAAGTGTCCGACTCGATGCCCACGTCATCGAGCCCCACCTGGCCACCCAGCCGCTGCGCTAGGATGGCTGTGCCCTGCGCCAGCAGGTCGTTGCGCGCCGCGCCGGAGGTCTGGTTCTCGCCGAGCGCAGTGATGGAGCCACCCGCGAGGATCAGCGATGCAATCTGCGACTGCGGCATCGCAGGCTCGGAATAGAAGATGGGCGCTGCCGGCCGCCGCAGCGTGCCGCGCACGATCACGCCCACCGTGGCCTCGGGCAATTCCTTCTGCGCGCGCAGGTCGATGCCCGGGTCTCCCAGCGGCACGTTGTTGAAGATCAGGGCGCCGCGCTCGATGTCCAGCTGCCGGCCGAAGCCGGCGTACTTGCCCTCGGTGATGTTCAGCTCGCCTTCGCCACGCGTGAGCTGTGTGCCGTCGGATCGCAACTGCAGTGCGCCACCCAGCTGCGCGGTGAGGCCGAGGGATTCCAGGTGCACGTCATTGCCCAGCTCCAGCCGGATGTTGCTCGACACGGTCCAGCGCTGCGAAGGATCCACCACCGGCGCGCCGATGAGGCGCTCATCGCTGGAGGGCAGCACGGCGGTGGTGAGGTCGGCCGGCTCGATGAGTGCATGGGGAATGCGCACAGTGCCGCGTGCGTCGATGTGCCGTCCCTCGATCTTGAAGTCCAGGTCCGGTGATGCCTGTATGCGTGCTTCCGGCACATTCACCACCAGCAGGCTTTCACCCTTCACACTCAGGTCACCGTAGGGCTCGCGGTCACGCCACGTGAGCCGGCCTTCGAACTGCGCCATGCCCTGCTCGCCCGTGCCCTGTCCGAGGCGCGAACGGCCGGAGAGCTGCAGCGCGTTGGCATCGAAGTTTGCGTCCAGCGACAGCTCGCGCAGCGAGGTGCCGGTCTGGAAGATGTCGATGCTGGCATCCCTCAGCTGCAGCAGGCCCTGCACGGTGGGCATGCCCAGGGTGCCATTGACCTCCACGCGCGTGATCAGCCTGCCGGTGGCGCGGTCGATCTCGCCGATGAACACGTCGAGCAGCGACAGGCCGTCGGTCTGTGCATCGAGTGAGCCGCGGATCGGGTAGTCACGCCATTCGGCGCGGGAGCGCTGGCCCTCGAGGTGGCCACGGATGCTGCCGGCCGCTTTGGCATCCAGCTCCACCTGTACGGCGAATGCATCGGTACCGGCGCTGGCCTTCACCGTGCCGGTGCCCAGCGACATCACCTCCTCACGGTCGGCGCCCACGCGATGGCGCAGCCGCGCCTCCATCAGCTGGCCTTCGATGGAACCGGTGGGCAGGTCGCCCGGCTTGCCCGCCAGCTCACCGCGCACGTCGATGGTGCCGTCGAAGCTGTACTCCTGGCTGAGGCCGGCGGTGAAGGAGGTGAGGGGCAGTGCGTCGGCGGAGAACGCAGCCGACCAGGTACCGTCCGCCGCACGGCGCGCGCTGGCACACAGCCGCTCGGCCTCGCCCATCATGCACAGCTGTCCCAGTTCGGCCTGTTGCAGGTTGAAGGCCAGCGGCGCCACCGTCTCATTGCGCAGCGCCAGGCGATCGGCGTTGTCGATGGTGAAACCGGTGATCTCGCCTTGCCACAGGCCATCGCGCAGCCCGCCTTCGGCGGTGAGTGCGGTCTTCAGTGGCGTGGCGTCCAGGGTGAAGGCCAGGCGCTGTGCCTGGCCGCTGCCAGTGAGCTTCAGGCTGGCCGCGTCGATGGTGCGCTCACCAAGCTTCAGCGTCGTGAGTTCCACCACGCCCTGCGCGCGGCCGGGCTCGCCGCTGAAGTCCACGTCCACATCGGCTTCCAGCGCGGCCAGGCGATAGTCGCCCCATTCAAAATCCTCCCCCTGCGCGCTGAACTTGAGCAGGGGCGCGTCGCGCGTGCCGGCATAGCGGCCGGAGGCGACCAGCTTGCCTCGGGCTTCGGGATCGAAGAGGCTGAGGTCGCTGGCGTCGACGGAGAAACGCAGGTCGGACCGTGCGCCAAGGCCGCCATCCAGTTTCAGGTGTGTCGTGCCCAGCGTGAAATCCACGCCGTCGAACTGCCAGTCGGTGCTGCCGCCGGCGCGGAAGAAATGTCCCTTGCCGGCAGCCTTGCGTTCGCGCAGCTCGCCGCCGAGGTCCGTGATGTCCAGCTCCAGGCTGCCCGCCTCGCCGAAGGGAGCGCCGCCGGCGCGGAAGTCGAAGCCCAGTTCTCCGGGCAGGTCTTCGCGCAGGCGCGCGGTATCAAGGCCCGTCATGTGTCCCTGCACCTGCCAGCTCTCGGCCGGCTGCCAGCGCGCCTCGCCGGTGAACCGTGCCCGGCCGCCGAGTGCCTCCACCGTGCCTTCTTCGATGAGGAAGGATTGACCACCAAGCTGCCCGCGTGCACGCGCCGGCATGGCGGGCTGCCCGGCGGCAATCACTTCGCCCTCGGCTTCCACCTGCCAGGGCTTCACGCCCTGCATCACGTAGTGGCCGAAAGGGCTGGTGAAGGCGGGCTCGGCGCCGACGAGCGGCCAGCGCAACGCTGTCCATTCGCCATTGAGCGCCAGGCGTGGACCACCGGGTTCGATGGTCACGGCGCCGCGCACGGTGGCGCGGGTGCGGGCAACGGGATGGATAATGACGGTGTCGAGGATGTCCAGCCGCTTCTGCTGGTAGCGGCCGCGGAAATCCACATTGAATTCGCCGGCCTTCAGGCCAGGCGGCGTGAGTACGCCGCTGGCGGTGATGCCATCGCGATTGGTGCTGACGTCCAGCTCGCCGGAAATGAGGCCAAGGGCCGCGCTGCCGCCGAAATCCACCAGGTCGAAATCACTCACCACCGCGTGGCCGCCCACCTGCCAGTTGCTGTTGAGCACGGCCTTGCCGGCCAGCGTGGCATTGAAGGGCTCGCTCACTGCGCCGGTGAAGGGCAGGTCGTCGAGGTCGCCGTCAAAGCGGCCGGCCATGCGCCACCCGGGCTGGTTTGCCGGCCGCCACAGCGCATCGATTTCGCCATCCAGGCCATAAGGACGGCGGGCATGCAGGCGCGCATTGCCGGTCAGGTGCCAGTCTTCCCAGTCGACAGTGATGTCCCGCGCGCGAATCTGCTGCGGCAGCACTGAGCCACGACCGTGGATGCCGATGAACTGCAGCTCGCGGCCATTCTTCAGGGTGAGATCCAGCGTATCGACGCTCAGGTCTTCTGCATCCACGCGCAGCAGTGCCGGCAGGAAGCGTGGCGGCCGCGGCGGACGCTCCACGGGATCATCAATCAGTGTGATGGCAATGCGTCGCGCGGTGAATTCCGGCACCTCGATCTCACGGCGCAGCAGCAGCGGCATCAGGCTGACCCTGCCGGTCACTTCTTCCACGTGGATGTCGGCCAGCCGGTGCTGCACCCGCAGCGTGCTGATCGTGATGCCCCTCACCAGCGTGCCGGTGGTTTCGCCGGCAGTGATCGTTACCGGCCCGACCTTCTGCAGGCGCTTCACGAGGAAGTTCAGTCCGGCCTCGGTGGTCACCACCCAGTACACCGTGGCGCTGGGCAACAGCAGCAGCACCCCAAGCAGCACCAGCAGGATTTTGCGCCGGCGCGTCATAGGATGGGCGAGATGTTCAGGTGCAGGCGGTACTTGCCGTTGGTGGACAGCGGTTTGGCGATGTCGAAACCCAGCGAAAGCACGGAGACGCGATAGCGGAAACCGACGCCGGCGGAATATTCCACCCGGTCGCCGAAGTGGTTGAAGGCATTGCCGGCATCGACGAAGGTGGCGACGCCGAAGTTGCGCGGCAGGTCGCGCACCAGTTCCACCGAGCCGGTGAGCAGGTGCCGGCCGCCCGTGGCCTCATCGGACACCGGATCGCGCGGCGACAGGCTGTTGAAGGCAAAGCCACGCACGCTGCGGTCGCCACCGGCAAGGAAACGGTAGATACCGTCGAGGCGGTCGAAATCCTCCACCAGCGTGGTGCCCACTTCGCCCCTGAGCAGCAGGTGGAGCCGGGAGGCGACGTTGAAGCTTTTCTCAAGCTGCACGCGGGCGCGCAGGAAGTTGGTGCCCGAGCCCAGCGAAGTGTGCGAACCGATGATCTCGGAGTAGAAGCCGCGGGTGAACAGGGCCTGGCCGAGGAAGTTCTCCGGCACTGAAGCGATCACGAGGCCGGGCACCAGCAGGTTGTTGGCGATGTCGACGTCCTCTCCCTCGGTGGTGGTGCGCGTGAGCGACAGCGAGGTCACGGTCTGCCAGCGTCCGTTCACACGCGTGACTGCAGGCCGCAGCGTGGTTTCGTTGGTGTCATACCCGGGCTTTTCGGCGAACTCGTTGAGCAGTTCGAAGGAGAGCTTCTCCAGCGCCGGGTCGCCGATGGGAATGTCATAGCGGGAGTTGATGTTGCGGGTGCTGGCCGAGGCCTTAATCTCGAAGCGCAGGCGGTGGCCGCGGTCGTTGACGCGCGAATCGGTCCAGGTGGCCGTGCCGCGCACCTTGGTATCGGTGCCGTAGCCGGCACCCAGTGATAGTACCGGGCGGCTCTTGGTCGCAGTGATGCTGACGGGCACGGTGAGGGATTCCGGATCAGGCTCGCCCGGCGTAACGTCGATGCGCGAGAAGTACAGGCTGTCATCCAGCGCGAACTGCGTGCTGAGCAGGGCATTGGCGTTGTAGGGCTCGCCCTCCTGGAAGCGCACGAACCGCTCCATCAGGCCGGGCCGGATCACCGCCTGGTCAATGTTCACCTCGCCAAAGTGGTAGCGCAGGCCGGTGTCGAGCACCAGCTTGATGCCGGCCGTGTGCGATTGCGGATCCACCACCAGGCGCGCGTCGCCATCGAGCAGGCGCGCGGTGAGGTAGCCGTTCTCGTCCGCGGCGCGGGTCATCTCGCCCTTCACCCGTTCGTAGGCGCCATGGTGCAGGCGCGTGCCCTCGCGGAGCAGCGTCTGGTTGCGGATGCCGTCGAAAGCCGGGTCATCCGCCCCGGGTCCCTCGATGGCGATCTTCAGCTCGCGCACGCGCACGGGCTCACCGGGGGTGACATCGATGCGCACCTGCCCACCGTTGCGGCGTGGGGTGCAGGTGGCGCGCACCTGTGGCTCATAGTAGCCCAGCGGCCTGAGGGCACTCTTCACCTCGCCCTCGGCGCGGTCGCACAGGCGCTGCAGGGTATCGGCGTCGATGTCGTCGCGCTTGCTGTAGCGCTGCAGGCTCAGGTAGACGAGCACATTGCTCTGCAGCTCGCCGTCGACGCCCGTGACTTCCACGTCGATGGCGGCCGCCGCCGGCTCCGCCGCCAGGGCGAGCAGCGCGGCCAGCAGGCAGCACGCGGCTCCCCGGCGGGGGTTTGGGCGGAAGTAGGGCATTTTGCAGGCGATCATAGCAATCAGCGCCTCAATGGCGGCTGAACACGACCTCCCGGCCCACTCCGTCACGGCAGGTCCGCATGGCGAATAGTGCGGCCCCGGGAACTGCCCCGGACCCCTCACTGGTTTATAGTGTCCACCCGGCCACCGGTCGGCTTTCCAAGATCCACAGAGGGGACTCCCGATGATCAGAGTCACGATGCGGCAAGTGGCCGCCACCATGATTCTCGCCGCCTCGGCGTCGCTCGCGCCGTCGTTCGCCGGCGAGGCTGCCGCGCCGGCCAAGCCATATGTGTCGAAGCCATACACCATGCCCACCAAGGGCATCAACGACGCCATCAAGAAGGCGGTGCAGTCCCCCGACCGTCCCGCTGATCAGGTGGAGCGCGATGGCTGGCGCCGGCCGGCCGAGATCCTCGCCCTGGCCAACATCAAGGCCGGCCAGCGCGTGGTCGAGCTGTCGCCCTACGGTCTCTACTATTCCAATCTGCTGTCGGCGGCTGTGGGCCCGAAGGGCACCGTGCACATGTACGAGTTCCCGCACGTGGCCGAGCACTATGGCGAGACCAACAAGGCCTGGGCCGCGCAGCACCCGAACGTGAAGTACGAGGTGGTGGACTACGGCAAGATCGAGTTCCCGCGCAATGTCGACGTGGTGTTCAGCTCGCTGGTGTTCCACGACATGCTGCTGCTGAACGTCGACCTCGACGTGTTCCACGACAAGCTGTTCAAGGCGATGAAGCCCGGCGCCATCTACCTGGTGATCGACCATGCCGCCACGCATGGCACGGGCACCAACGACACGGGCAAGTACCACCGCATCGACCCGGCGGTGATCCGCGCGCAGGTGCAGGCCTTTGGCTTCGAGCTCATCGAAGACAGCCGCCTGCTCGAGAACCCGCAGGACAAGCATGACTGGCCGGTGTTCGAGGAAGGCAAGCGCGACCAGACGGACCAGATCGTCTTCAAGTTCCGCAAGCCGGTTGTTTATTGATCCGGCCGCCTGTTGATTGATGACTGAAGGGGCGGGTGGCGTAATGCCGCCCGCCCCTTTCTTGTTTCAGGGCGTTCAGCCCAGCGCCAGCCTTCCCTGGCTGGAGTCCTCGCAGGCCATGCAGCGCCGCGCCGAGGGTGAATAACGATCGATCACGATGAGCCCGGTGCAATCCGTGCACGGGGCCGCGCGCAGTTCATCGCCGCGAGCCAGCGCCATCACCAGGAACACCGCGTGCTCGAAGCTGATGCGTGCGGTGGGAAGCAGCTGCAGGTAGGTCTCGAACGCCGCGCACAGTGCCTCGCCGCGCTGCATGCCGGGAACAGTGCGCGTTGCATCGGCCACCTGGTTGAGCGGCATGACGCCAAGCAGGTAGCACACGCTGGCCAGCAGGGCACTCTCCTGGCGCATCTCGGGCGTGCGCACGAAGTATCCGGTCTGCTGCGGTGACTTGCCACGATGGCGGACGGGCGCCGGTTCGCTGTCGGTGATGCACGCGCGATAGAGCTTGCGGATGCGATCGTCGGTGAGGCCGGTCCACGTGCGGATCGTGCGCGTGCGTGCCTCGTGCTGGATGAAACGCAACGCGAGGTCGTAACGCTGGCGGTCGCGGTTGTAGCGGCTTTCCTGGGTCTTCATCTGTTGTTCCTTGTTGTTGGTGACCAGGCTGAAAAAACGGGAAAATTGAAATTGGGAAAATTTTCCCAATTTTGAAACTTCCAAAATATACGCCGAAGAGCGAATATTTGTCGGGAACAGGGAGTTTTGGCGACGGAGTGGAGATGGAAACGCAGGCAATGAGGTCGACGGCGCGCCAGTGGCAGGCGGGAAAATGGCTGTCGGATGGTTCTCTCGATGCAGTGTCCGACATCAATGCGCAGTGCATCGACTTCCTCGCCGATATGTCGGCGAGTGATGCGCGGCATTGCCCGGCGCTGTTTGCCGGCCAGTCCGCGTTCTGGTCCAACCTGCCGGCGCGTGCCAGGCAGCGGCTGGCGGCGGCGCCCTGGCTGCTGGTCGATGGGGGCTTCAACGACCTGCCGCGCTGGCGCCACCTGGAGTCGCGCATGGTGCACGACCTGCCGGCGCAGTTCGCCGAGCCGGTGTTTGCCGGCAACGGTGTGGCCGACTTCGTGCGGCGGGTGCTGATCCTTGGCTGGCACCTGGCGCGTGCCGACCGGCAGGTGGCCCGCATGGTGCTGGGCATGTCCGCGCCCTGTGCCGACCGCATCGCCCAACTGCGCCTGCAGGATCTCGACTGGCTCGCGCTGCACCGGCCGGGCTGGGTGCGTCCGCGCTGGGAACGCCAGCCACAGGTGTGGCGCCACCTGCTGCTGGCCGCCCGTGATCCGGGTTCCGCCCAGCTCACCCAGGTGAGCCTGCGCGGCCTCCAGCTGATGGCCACCGCGGTATTGCAGAAGAATATTACCTGACCTATCCTTTCTACGGAAAGGAGCAACCATGCGTCCACAGCCGCAACCCGAAGACGAGGCCGGCGCCTCCGCCACGCTGACCAAGGCGGTAGTGCGCGCCGCGGGATTCCTCGGTCTCAGCCAGGCCGCGCTGGCAGAAGTGCTGGGTGTGAGCGGCGCCACGGTGTCCCGCCTCGTGGGTGGCACCTACCAGCTGCAGCCGGCACGCCGCCGCGAGTGGGAGTTCGCGCTCCTCTTTGTGCGTCTTTATCGCTCGCTCGGCGCGCTGGTGGGCAACGACGCTGACGCGCGCACCTGGCTGCGCAGCGACAACCTGGCGCTCGGCGCGAAACCCCTGGATCTCATCCGCGGTGCAGAAGGACTGGTGCGTGTCCTCCACTACCTGGACGCCAGCCGCGGTCGGGGCTGAAGGCCGGCGCTGGCGGGGCAGGCTGTGGCGCGCCGTCGAGGCGCAGCACCGCGCCACCACCATGCGCCTGGTCGACACGCTGGAAGAGCAGGCCCAGCTGGAGCAGCTGCTCGAGACCAGCAAGCCGCCCGTGCCAGCCATGGCGCAGGGGCTGCACTACCTGCTGGTCACGCCGTTCCGTTATCCACCGCGCTTTCCCACCGGTTCGCGCTTCCGCGCCGCCACCGATCCCGGTGTCTTCTATGGCGCAGCCGAACAGCGCACCGCCTGCGCCGAACTGGGCTACTGGCGCTGGCGTTTCCTGATGGACAGCCCCGCGCTGCAGAAGCTGGAGCCGCTGGCGCACACCTTGTTCCAGTGCGGGGTGGGCGGGACCGCCATCGACCTGCGCGCGCCACCGTTCACGCGCAGCAAGTCGCAGTGGACCTCGCGCACCGACTACAGGCACTGCCAGCAGCTGGCAGCCGCCGCGCGCGAGGCCGGCATCGCAGTGATCCGCTATGCCTCCGTGCGTGATCCCAAAGCCGGCGCCTGCGCGGCGGTGCTGACGCCTTCCGCATTCACATCCCCACCGGCCGAAGAGCAGTCCTGGCTGCTCACCGTGACGCGCACGCGTGTGTCCTGGCAGCGCGACTCGGTGCTGCACAGCCAGGGCTTCGAGTTCGCCGCGGACTGGGGCTAGACTGGCCGGATGACATTACAACCTTTTCATCTGGCGGTGCCGGTGGCCGACCTGGCCGAGGCGCGCCAGTTCTATGGTGGATTGCTTGGCTGCCCTGAAGGCCGCAGTTCGGCCGAGTGGGTGGACTTCGACTTCTTCGGCCACCAGCTGGTGGTGCACCTGGACCACTCCGGCACAGCGCGCCGCCCCCTGTACAACGCGGTGGATGGCAAGGACGTGCCCGTGCCGCACTTCGGCGTGGTGCTGGAATGGACCAGCTGGCACGCGCTGGCCGAGCGGCTGCGCGCGGCCGGCGTGGCCTTCGGCATCGAGCCGGGCATCCGCTTCCAGGGCCAGGTGGGCGAGCAGGCCACCCTGTTCTTCCAGGATCCCAGCGGCAATGCGCTGGAGTTCAAGAGCTTCCGCGATCCCGCCCAGCTGTTCGCGAAATAGTCATGCCGCCCGGCCCGCGGCCCCTTGAACCCTGCCGCACGGGCCTCCATTCCCGGCACATGCAGCAGCCGGTGGTGGTCTTCCGTGCCGCAAGCCGGCGGGCCTGCGAAGAGCGTGCCTTCGTGCTCACCGCCGTGGGCATCGACAGCCAGGTGGATGTCGAAGCCGAGGGTTACTGCCTGCTGGTGGAGCAGCCGCTGATGGCGCATGCCCAGCACCATCTCTGGCAATACGAGGAGGAGCGGCGCCGGCGGCCAGCGCCCGCAGTGCCGGTCAGGCCAAGGCCCGGCGCGTGGAAGGGCTCCGTCTTCTACTGCATCCTGCTGCTGTTGCCGCCCATCCTGCTGGCGCAGGGCTGGTTCCGCATCGATCCCTATGAGTCCGCGACGCTGAACCCGGCGCTGGTGCGGAACGGGGAATGGTGGCGCGCCCTTACGGCCCTGACGCTGCACTGGGACTTCCAGCATCTGCTGGGCAACCTTGGCAGTGGCGCGCTGCTGGGCTATTCCGCGGCGCAGGTGTGGGGCAGCGCGCGCGCCTGGCTGCTGGTGCTGCTGGCAGCCACCGCGGCCAATTTCATCGAGGCCTCGCTGGGAGTCTCGAGCGGCTATGTGTCTGCAGGGGCATCGACGGCCGTGTTCGCCGCACTGGGACTGGTTGCCGCAGCCGCCTGGCGCGCGCGCGGAAGGCAATTCGGTTCACCACTGACGCGCTGGGCACCGCTGGTGGCCGGTGTTGCGATGCTGGGTTTCTTCGGCGCCGGGTCCAGCGTGCCGGTGGCCGGGTTGCCCCAGCCACAGCTGCTGCCTTTCGAGGAACCGGTATCCACCAATGTGCTCTCGCACCTGCTGGGCTTTCTCGGCGGTGTCGGGGTGGGCGCAGTGGCGGCGGGCGTACGGGGTTCCCGCATGCTTGCGGCGCTGCCCACGTGGGCGGCGGTCATGCTCACGATGGTCCCTTTACTACTGGCGTGGTTGTTCGCGCAATCCGCATAGACGTCGAAAAGCGAACCGCTCCGGGTGGGCTGGCGCGGAAGCGCTTTCAAGGTTAGTTTGGGTCCATGGGGTCACGAGTCAGGCGGTTGGGCCGGCACCTCGGCCTGACAGCTGTCGTCGGCCTGAGTGTCTTCCTGTCCGGCGCAGTTGTCGGCAATGCCAATGGGGACGCGAGTGTCGCGCTGCCAGACCGTGAGCTGCGTTTCGCCCGCCTGGCCTACAACGGCAACATGTTCGGCGGCGGCCGCGGTCGCGGCGGTGCCGGTGCCTGGCAGACCGACGCGCCCGACGCCGAATACCACCTGCTGATGGGCATCCGCCGGCTCACGCGCATCGACGCCACCGAGCCCGAACACGCCATCGAAGAGATCTTCCGCACCCGCAGTTGCGGCAGCAAGCGCCGCGACGAGTTCGTCTGCGTGCAGACCCTCGATCCCGAGCTCTACGAATATCCCTTCATCTATGCCGTGGAAGTGGGCCGCTGGTACCTCGATGAAGAGGAGGCGACCGCCATGCGCGAATACCTGGAGCGCGGCGGCTTCCTGATGGTGGATGACTTCCACGGCTCGGAAGAGTGGGAAGGCTTCATGGAGTCGATGCAGCGGGTGTTCCCCGGCCGCGAGGTGGTCGACATCCCCGACGACCACGAGGTGTTCCATGTGCTCTACGACCTGGACCAGAAGGTGCAGATCCCGGGCATCTATGCGCTGCGCAGCGGTGTGACCTACGAGCGCGACGGCTACACGCCACACTGGCGCGGTGTCTTCGACGACAAGGGCCGCCTGATGGTGGCCATCAATTTCAACATGGACCTGGGTGATGCCTGGGAGCACGCGGACGACGCGGATTATCCGCAGCCGCTGACGGCGCTGGCCTATCGCTTCGCGATCAGCTACGCGCTCTACGCGATGACGCACTAGGCAGGGAGCGACGCCGCCGCGATGCTGGAGTTTCTGCTGGGTCACTCGGTATGGGCTTTCCGCAGCGGCGAGCTGGCTTTCGCGCGCGGCTGGCCGCTCTGGCTGCTGTTCGCCCTGGGCGCCATTGGCCTGGCGGCCATCATCGCCACGCTGCTGCGCCGGCAGCTCTCGTGGCCGCGTGCACTGACGCTCGGGGCGTTGCAGTTCGCCTTCCTGGCGCTGGCGCTGTTCCTGCTGTGGCGGCCCGTGCTCAACGTCGAGGAGATCAAGGACCGCGAGAACGTGGTGGCGGTGCTGGTGGACAGCTCCGGCAGCATGAACAGCTCCGACGAGCAGAACGCACCCACGCGCCGCGCGCAGGCGATGGCCGCCCTGGAAGCTGGCGTGCTGGAGGAAATCGGCAAGCGCTCGGACCTGCGCCTGTTCGCCTTCTCCGACCGCGCGCAGCCGGTGGACCGGCTGCAGGACATCAATGGCGGCGCGGCCAGCACCCGCATCGGCGAGGCACTCGATACCGTCACGCAGATGGCCGCCAGTGTCCCGGTGGCCGCGGTGGTGCTGGTCAGTGACGGCGCCGATACCGGTGACACGCTGAGCGAGTCGGCGCTGGCGCAGCTGGCGGCCAAGGGCATTCCCATCCACACGGTGGGTGTGGGTCGCGAGCAGGCCGTGAATGACCTGGAGCTGGAGCAGCTGGCAGTGCCGGGCACGGCCATGGCCGGTACGACGGTGCGTGCTTCGGTTTCCATCCGTCACCAGGACCAGAAGACCGCCCGCGTGCGTGTGCACGATGGCGGAGTGCTGATCGCCGCCCAGGACGTGAAGCTGGCGGAACAGCCGGGCCTCACCACGGTGCTGGTGGAATTTCCTGCGGGCAGCTCCGGCGTGCGTGACCTGAAGGTCAGCGTTGATGGCGCGCGTGGCGAGACGCAGCTGGCCAACAACGAGCGCCACGCGGTGATGGAAGTGGATGGACGCCGTCGTGCCGTGCTCTACATCGAGGGCGAGCCGCGCTGGGAATACAAGTTCATCCGCCGCGCGCTCGAGGGCGACAGCGCGGTGCGCGTGGCCAGCGCCGTGCGCGCCACGCCGAACCGCTACTACCGCCAGGGCCTGAGCTCCGGCTCCGAGCTGGAAAACGGCTTTCCCTCCACGCAGGAGGAACTGTTCAGCTACGACGCAGTGATCATCGGCAGCCTGGAGGCCGCGGAGCTTTCACAGGAGCAGCACGGCTGGCTGAAGGAATACGTGGATCGCCGCGGCGGCACGCTGCTGATGCTCGGCGGGCGCGACGGGCTGGGTGATGGTGGCTGGAGCCGCGTGCAGATCGCGCCGCTGCTGCCCTCGAAGCTGCCGGGTGGCGCGGAGCGCACGTATGGCCGCGTCGCTGGCCAGGCGAAGCTCACGGATTACGGGCGCGAGTCCATCGTCGGGCGACTCGATGCCGACCCCGCGGCCAACGAGAAGGCCTGGGCGGAATTGCCGCCGCTGGCCGACTACCAGATCATCGGCGACCTCAGGCCCGGTGCGGTGGTGCTGCTTGAGGCAGCGTCCGGCGCCGGCGTGGGCGCCACCACGGCGCCGCTGCTGGTCACGCAGCGCTACGGGCGCGGATCCACCTGGGTGATGGCCACCGCCACGACCTGGCGCTGGCAGATGCTGCTGCCGCTGGAAGACCAGAAGCACGAGACTTTCTGGCGCCAGCTCGTGTACGCACTGGCTGCGCCGGCGCCCATGCCGGTGTCACTCACTGCAGCGCGGCCGGTCTATGAAGATGACGCGGCCGTGACCCTGGAGGCCGAGGTGCTGGGCAAGGATTTCCTGCCGGTGCAGGATGCCGTGCTCAAGGTGGAGGCCAGCTCGGAGGCTGGCGCGGATGTCCCGGCCCGCATCGAGTCCTCCGGGCGTGGCGATGGCCGCCACACGGTTGCGGTGGATGCTCGCCTGCCGGGCATGTACCGCCTGGAGCTCACGGCCACGCGCAACGGCGAAACCGTGGGCAGTGCCGTAGCCCATCTGCGCCGCGCCGACGGCGTGCGGGAGCAGTTCTCTTCGTGGCAGCATCGACCCATGCTGGAACGCATTGCCAGGGATTCGGGCGCGCGCTACTGGGCGCTGGATGACCTGTCCGGCCTGCCGGAGGCCATCCGCTACTCGCGTGCCGGCGTGGTGGAGCGCCAGACGCTCGACCTGTGGAACATGCCGCTGGCCTTCTTCCTGCTGGCGCTGCTGAAGGGCGGCGAGTGGCTGCTGCGCCGCCACTGGAGAAGGCTGTGAGCCGCCGCGCCGGATGGATGGTCGCGCTCGCGGGCCTCACGCTGTGTGGCGCGGCCAGTGCCGCCACGCATGTGCTGGTGCTCTCCGGCAAGGGCGGCGAGGCGGAATACGAGGAGCGCTTCCAGAAGTGGAGCGCCGCGGTGGAGAAGGCCTCGGCCACGGCCACCGGCGACGCGCAGCGCGTGCAGCGCCTGTCGGGCAAGGGCGCGACGCGCACGCAGATCCGCGCAGCATTGCAGCAGGCCGCGCAGCAGCTGGGCGCCGGCGACCAGTTCGTGCTGGTGATGCTGGGCCACGGCAGCTACGACGGCCGCGAATACCGCTACATGATCGAGGGTGACGACATCACCGCCACCGAACTCAGGCAGCTGCTCGACCGCATTCCCGCACAGCAGCTGATCGTCAATGCCACCAGCACCAGCGGTGCGCTGGCAGAAGGCTGGTCTGGTCCGCGGCGCGTGGTGATCACCGCCACGCGATCGGGCGGCGAGCGCAACGCCACGCGTTTCGGCGGCTACTGGGCCGAGGCGCTGGTGAGCGAGGCCGCGGACCTGGACAAGGACGGCAATGTCACGGCGCAGGAGGCCTACGACTACACGGTGCGCAAGGTGGCCGACTCCTTCAAGTCGGACACGGCCATCCTCACCGAGCGCGCGCGCATCTCGGGCAATGAACCTTCGCGCTTCGTGGTGGCGCGGCTGGGCAGTGCGGCGCTGTTCGCCAGCGATGAGCAGCTCACCGCGCTGCGCGCCGAGCAGGATCGCATCGGCGAGCAGCTGGCGACGCTGAAGGCGCGCAAGGCCGAACTGGCCGAAGACGACTACTACACCCGCCTGGAGCCGGTGCTGGTGGAGATGGCCCGCCTGGGGGCGCGCATTGATGCGCGCTTCGCGGCGCTGGGCGTGAAAGTGGAGGGCACGGGCAATGCGAATCCCTGAGAGCCTGCGCGGCCCGGTCACCGCACTGCTGCTCGCCGGCCTGTTCGGTGGTGCTGCTGCCACCGCCGCCGAGATCGACTATGACCCGCGTCGCCCCGAGGCGCTGAAGAAGTGCGACGAGCACGCCTGGCAGGGTCGCACGCCGCAGGCGCGCGAGTGTTATGCCGGGCTGCTGCGCAACAGCGATGCGCATGTGCGTGCCGAGGCCCAGCTGGGCATGGGCGACCTGCGGGCCGCCAACGAGGCATTCCGCGAGGCATTGGCCGCGAAACCGGATTCGGTGCTGATCCGCCTGCGCTGGGGGCGCATGTTCCTCGAGGCCGGCCAGGCCTCGCAGGCACAGGAGCTGTTCCGCGAGGCGCTGGACAAGAACCCGGACGACAGGAGCGCGCGGCTGGCGATGACGCGCTTTGCGGTGGCCGAGTTCGAAGGGGATGTGTCCGAGGCCATCAGCGAGCTGATCAAGGAAGATCCCAACCTCATCGAGGCGCACCTGGCTGCGGCGTCGATCGCCATCGAGCGCGGCCGCTACGAGGATGCCACGCGCGAGGCCACGCGGGCGCGGGAGCTGGCCGTGCAGCAGAAGATGCCGCCGCTGGATGCCCTCACGCTGCTGGCCGCCGTCGAGGTGATGCGCAACCGCGATCCGGCAGAGCTGGTGAAGGCGACGCTGGACTACAACCCGCGCTTCGGCACGCTGTTCGAGACGCTGGGGCACTTCGAGGTGATGCGGCGGCGCTACCGCGAGGCCGATGTGTGGCTGCAGCGGGCGGCGCAGGTGCAGCCGGAGCTGTGGTCGGCGCGGCGCGAGCTGGGGCTGAACCTGATGCGGCTGGGCCGCATCGAGGAAGCGCGCGGCCACCTGGTGGCTGCCTTCGAAGGACATCCCTTCGGCGCCGTGACCCCCAACACGCTGAAGCTGATCGACTCGCTCGACCAGTACGACTTCATCCGCATCGAGCAGCCGCAGCTGGTGCTGCAGCTCCACAAGAGCGAGTCGGCGGCGCTGCGTCCCTATGTGGAGCAGATCGCGCGCGACAGCATCCAGTCTTTCTCGAGCCGCTACGGCTACACGCCGCAGAGCCCGATCACCATCGAGCTGTACCGCGACCATGCGGACTTCGAGGTGCGCACGGCGGGCCTCACGGGCATCGGGCTGCTGGGCGTGACCTTCGGCCACCTGCTGGCGATGGACAGCCCCTCCGGCCAGCGACGCGGCAATTTCCACTGGGGCAGCGTGCTGTGGCACGAGATGGCGCATGTGTTCACGCTGTCGGCCACCGAGCATCGCGTGCCACGCTGGCTGAGCGAGGGACTGTCGGTATACGAGGAGTGGACCAGCGGCCCGACGCCGGGCGTGGTGGTGGGCACGATGGAGCTGGATGCCTTCAAGGATGGCAAGTTCCTGCCCATCACCTCCATCGATGATGGGTTCATGCGGCCCACCTACGAAGGACAGGTGCAGGTGTCGTACCAGCAGGCGGGGCTGATGTGCCTGTATGCCGCCGAGCGTTTCGGATTCGCGAAGTTGGCGCAGTTCCTGCGCACCTTCCGCGAGCCGGATGCCACCACCGCGGCGGCCATCCGCAGCGCCTTCCAGGTTTCCCCGGAGCAGTTCGATGCCGGCTTCAAGACCTTCATGGACGAGCGTTTTGCAGCCTACCTGAAGGACCCGAAACGCTGGGCCGAGCTGATGCGCCGCGCGCACACCATGCTCGAGTCGCGCAACTGGAACGAGGCGCGTGATGCCGCGCAGGCCGCCATCACCATGCTGCCGGAATTCGTCGGCGGCAATAACCCTTACCAGGTACTGGCTGCGGCTGAAGAGAACGCCGGCAACGTGGCCGGTGCGATCTCTGCACTGCAGGCCTGGCGCAAGGCCGGCGGCTGGGATCCGCAGGGCATGCGCAAGCTGGGCGACCTGCTGCTGGCGCAGAAGCGCGATACCGACGCTGCCGAGGTGCTCTCTGCGCTCAACTGGTCCGATCCGCTGGTGCCCGAAAGCCATGACCTGCTCGGCCGCCTGCTGGTGGAGCAGCGGCGCGGCGCCGACGCGCTGCGCGAGTACCAGGTACTGCTGGCACTGCGCCCGCTTGATACCGCCGCGGCCAATTTCGGCCTGGCGCGCGCGCTGCGGCTCACCGGCGACCTGGTGCAGGCGCGCCGCCGCCTGCTGCAGTCACTGGAAACCGCCCCGAACTACCGACCCGCCCAACGCATGCTGCTGGAACTGACTGGAGAGCGTCCACAATGAATGCAATCGCCAATCCCACGCCCGATACACGCGATCTGGTCGATCGCTTCGGCACCACGTTCGGCGCGATCCGCCGCGAGGTGCGCAAGCTGATCGTCGGCCAGGACGTGGTGGTCGAGCAGCTCTTGATCACGCTGCTGGTCGGCGGACACTGCCTGATCACGGGCCTGCCCGGCACGGCCAAGACGCTGCTGGTGCGCACGCTGGCGCAGGCGCTGGGGCTCACCTTCAAGCGCATCCAGTTCACCCCCGACCTGATGCCCACAGACATCACCGGCACCGACATCCTCGAAGAGGACCAGAGCACCGGCAAGCGCACCTGGACCTTCGTGCCCGGCCCGTTGTTCTCCAACGTGCTGCTGGCCGACGAAATCAACCGCACGCCGCCGAAGACGCAGTCGGCGCTGCTGGAGGCCATGCAGGAGCTGTCGGTGACCGTGCGCGGCAACACCCGGCGCATCGAGCCGCCGTTCTTCGTGCTGGCCACGCAGAACCCGATCGAGCTGGAGGGCACCTATCCGCTGCCCGAGGCACAGCTGGACCGCTTCCTCTTCAATGTGGTGCTCGACTACCTCGGCGCGGAGGACGAGCTGAAGGTGGTGGCCGACAACACCTCGCGCGTGGAGCCGCCGGCCATCGAGGCCTGCACCAACGCAGCGGAGATCCTGCGCTTCCAGTGGCTGGTGCGCCAGGTGCCGATGTCCGACGACATCGCGCGCCGCGCGGTGGCGCTGGTGCGCGCCACGCGTCCCAGCGACGTGAATGCCAGTGACGACGTGCGCAAGTACGCCCGCTACGGCGCCAGCATCCGCGCCACGCAGTTCCTCGCGCTGGCGGCGAAGGCGCGTGCGCTGTCCGAGGGCCGCTACCACGTGGCGATCGAAGACCTCGAAGCACTCGCGCTGCCGGTGCTGCGCCACCGCGTGCTGGCCAACTACCAGGCCGAGTCCGATGGCGTCAGCGTGGACGAGCTGCTGCGCCGGGTGATCGACAAGGAGCTGCGTGGATGAGCACCTCGCCCGCCTCGGCACTGCTGCGTCCGGAAGTGCTGGCGTCGCTGTCGACGCTGGAACTGGTGGCGCGCTCTGCCGTGGAGGGCTACTTCCAGGGGATGCATCGCAGCCCGCGCTTCGGCTTCAGCCAGGAGTTCGCCGAATACAAGGCCTATGCCGAGGGCGATGACCCGCGGTTCGTCGACTGGAACGTGTTCGCGCGCACCGATCGCGCCTACATCAAGCGCTACCTGGGTGAGACCAACACGCGCTTCATGATCGCGCTCGACGTGAGTGCGTCGATGGGCTACGGCGGCGCGGGCAGCATCACCAAGCTGCGCTACGCCAAGTTCGTGGCTGCCTCGCTGGCCTACATGGCCCTGCAGCAGCACGATCCCACCGGGCTGATCGCCTTCGACTCGAAGATCAGGAGCTACCGGCCGGCCTCCAGTCGCACCGGCACGCTCACGGCACTGCTGCACGAGCTGGACAAGCTCGACGCCGGCAGCGAGACCGATCTCACCGCCTCGTTCAGGCAGATGCACGAGCACATGCAGCGCCGCGGCATGGTGGCGGTGATCTCCGACCTCTACTGCGACCCGGAGGCGCTGACGCGTGCCGTGCAGCCCTTCGCCTGGGGCGGGCACGACATCATGATCTTCCAGATCCTCGACCGCACCGAGCTGGACCCGAAGTGGGAGGAGTCGGTGATGCTGGAGGACGTGGAATCCGGTCGCCAGATCGAGGTGTCGCCCGATTACATGCGCACCACCTATCGCGAACGCATCAACGCGCACCTGGAGAAGATGCGCAAGGTGGCGGCAAAGAGCCGCGCCGACCACGTGCTGCTGGTCACCGATGAGCCGCTGGACAAGGCGTTGCGCGGCTACATGATGTTCCGGCAGAGGGGCTGAGCGTATGTGGCTGGCTCCATGGTTTCTGCTCGGACTGGCCGGCCTCGCACTGCCGGTGTGGCTGCACCGCTTTGCGCGCAAGACCGACCAGAAGCTGCCCTTCGCCTCGGCGATGTTCCTCGAGCCCGCGGAGATCCGTCGCAGCCGGCGGCACGAACTGCGCTACTGGCTGCTGCTGGCGTTGCGCCTGCTGCTGCTGGCCTTGCTGGTGCTGGCCTTTGCCGGCCCGATGTGGCGCAGCGTGGTGGCGCGCGGCGCTGGTGGTGCCACGCTGCATGTGATCGTGCTCGACACTTCGCTGTCGATGCAGCGTGAGGGCGTGTGGGATCGCGCGCAGGAGCGCGCGCTGGAACTGGTGAATGGCGTGCGCGGCGGCAGCCGCGCCATGCTGGTGGCGGCCGATCATCGCCAGCGCATCCTGGTGGAACCGGTGTTCGCCAGCGATGCCGGCAAGCTGCGCGCCGCCGTGCAGGGCCTCAAGCCCGGTGCATCGCGGCTCGATTTCGGCGCGCTGGTGGCCGGTTCCATCGCCTGGGGCGGCGGGCCGGGTGAAACCGTGCAGGTACACCTGATCTCCGACCTGCAGCAGTCGGCCAGTCCGCTGCGCTTTGCGGATCTTTCCCCGCCTGCGGGTGTGCAACTCGTGCTCGAGGATGTGGGCGATGCGGCCGGGGCGGCCAACGCGCGCGTAGCCGGCGTGCAGGAGGATGCACGCACGCCGGGCACCGTGGATGTGCGCCTGGAAGGCAGCGCCGATGCATTGAAGGACCGCTCGCTGGTGGTCGAGGTCAACGGCCAGGAGCGCGAGCGGCGCAAGCTGGCAGCGGGCCCGCCGCAGCGCACCGAGCGCGTGGTGCTCGGGGAGCTGCCGCTGGGTGAGCATCGCCTCACCGCCCGGCTGGAGCCGGCCGATACGCTGCCCACGGATGATGCCTGGTACAACCTGCTGCGCCGTGTGGAGCCACGCGTACTGGTGGTGGCCGCCGACGTTGAAGGCGATGACGCCCGCTATTTCGGCGCCGCATTGCAGGCGCTGGCCCGCCCCCGTTTCGCGGTGGAAATCGTGCAGCCCGGCGCGCTGGCCACACGGCAGCTTGGCGACTTCGCGGCCATCGTGGTGTCGGATGCCGGGCTGCTCAACAGCGCGGCCAGCCAGGCGCTGGAAAAATACGTGCAGGCAGGTGGTGCGGCGCTGATGACGCTGGGCCCGCGTGCCGCGCAGCAGCGCACCGTGCCGGTGAGCGGCGCGAAGCTCGCCGGCGGCGCGGCCCGCCGCGCGGCTGATTCGCCCGCGCGCATCGCCGGCCTGGAGCAGAGCCATGCGGTGCTGCGCGAGCCGGGTGCCTGGCTGCGCATCCGCTTCTTCCGCCATGTGGCGGTCGAGACGCCGGAGAATGCGCGCGTGCTGCTGTCCTTCGACAATGGCACGCCGCTGATGCTGGAACAGAACCTGGGCACGGGCCGGCTGTTGCTGTTCGCCTCGCCGCTGGACCGGCAGTGGAATGACCTGGCCATCCACCCGCTGTTCGTGCGTTTCGTGGCGGAAGCCACCGCGTGGCTGGCCAACGCGCGTTTTGATGCCGCCTCGGCGACCGTTGGATCGCCGCTGGACGCCACCAGCCTGCGCCGCGGCGGCGGGCAGGTGTTCGACCCCCGTGGCGAGCGCAGCACCATGCTGGGGGGCGGGGAGGAATCCCTGCGCTTCATTCCTGAACTTGCCGGCTTCTATGAAGTCCGTGGAGGAGGGCGCAGCGACTTCATCGCGGTGAATACCGACCCGCGCGAATCGATGCTGGTCCCCCTCGATGAGGCAGCCCGCGAGCGCTGGCTGGCCCTGCAGCGCCCGGCCGGCGCGGATGCAGGCCCCACGGGCAGCGCTTCGGCCACCGAAAGGCTGGTGCCCATCTGGTTCTGGTTGCTGCTGGCCGCCACCCTGCTTGCCTTTATGGAGCCGTTGGTGGCGAACTACCACCTGGGCGTCCGTCGGGAAGCCTGAACTCCATCACGCGGGAAATCCAACCCATGAACGCACGGCCGCAGCTCGATGAGTACATCTCGCAGGCACGGCGGCGACTGCGCCTGATCCTCTCCGCATGGGGATCGGCGCTGCTGGTAGCCGGACTGCTGGTGGTGACGCTGGTGGCGGCGTGGATGCTGCCGCGTTATGGATTCACCGACCGTGCCGCGCTCATCGGCCGCATCACACTGGCCGCCGCTGCCGCGGGAGCCGGTGTGTGGTGGTGGCTGCGCTGGCGCACGCAGGAAAGATCGCGCGGTGCCGCGGCGCTGGAACGTGCGCTGCCGGCGCAGTCCGGCCGCATCGCCACTTACCTGCAGGAGAGCGCCAAGGAGCCGGAGAAGGCCTCGGTGCTGCTCGACCTGCTCGCCGCCGATGCGCTGGCCGTGGCCGAACGGGAACCGCTGCGCCAGACCATCGAAACCCGTCGCCTGCTGCTGCCAGTCGCCGGTGCTGTGGCCGGCGTGGCCGTGCTGGGCCTGCTGCTGTTCTCGGGCAGTGGGCTCGGCCAGGGCGCCCGCCAGCTGTGGATGGGCAAGCTGCCACCAGCCGCCAGCATCGCTGCGGCCGCCGGTGGCATCGCGCTGCAGCCCGGTGACGCCACCATCCGCCGCAACCAGGACCTTCCAGTGTCGGCGCTGGTGGCGGGTGACTCCGGCGACGTGCAGCTGCACCTGCGCTTCGAGAATGGCGGCGAATGGGAAGTCACGCCGATGCAGCGCCGCGACGATGGCGGCTACGACTTCACCATCTACGCGGTGCGCGAGGGCGCAACCTATTACGTGACCGCCGGGCGCCTGAAGAGCGCCGAGCACCAGATCACCGTGGTGGACCTGCCCACCATCGACAGCTTCAAGCTCACCTACGAGTACCCCGACTGGACGGGCCTGCCCGACCGCGAAGAAGAGAGTGGCGGTGACGTGCGCGCCGTGGAAGGCACGCGCGTGAACCTCTCGGTCACCACCAGCGCGCCGCTGGAAAGCCCGCTGCTGGTCGTGGATGGCGATGGCAACGAACTCCGGCAGAGCGGTACCACCAGCCGCGGCGGCTTCTCGATCAGCAAGGACGGCCACTATCGCATCGCCACGCGCTTCCTCGGCGAGGTCGTGCCGCTGACGCCGGATTACCTGATCGAAGTGGTCGAGGACATGAAGCCGGAGATCCGCATCGAGCGCCCGGGCCGCGATTACCGCGCCACGGCGATCGAGGAGGTGCCGGTCAATGTGAAGGCGCAGGATGACTTCCGCCTCGAGGCGCTCGAACTGCATTACTCCGTCAATGGTGGCGAGTGGAAGCGCGAGGCGCTGCCGGCAGGCAGCCCCGACGTGCAGGCCGCGGCGCTGCTGAAGCTGGAGGAGATGGCTCAGCCCGGTGCGGGTGGCGAGGCGCCGTCACTGGTGCCCGGCGACCTGGTGAGCTATTACGCGCAGGCGCGCGATCGCAAGCACAGCGTGCAGACCGAGCTGTTCCTGATCCAGGTGCAGCCTTTCGAGCAGCGTTTCACGCAGTCGCAGGCCGGCGGTGGTGGCGGAGCCGGCGGTGGTGGCGGCGGTGGCGAGGATGAAGGCAACATCTCGCGCCGCCAGCGCGAGATCCTGCTGGCCACCTTCAACCTGCAGCGCAGCGCCGATGAAGACGGCGCGCGCGACAAGGAGCGCGTGGCCGACAACGCGCGCATGCTGGCCGAGGTGCAGCAGACCCTGGCCGGGCAGGCCCAGACACTGATCGACCGCACGCGCGCCCGCCAGCTCACCGGACAGGACCAGAACGTCGACCAGTTCGTGAAGGCGGTGGAGGCGGCCGCAAAGGCCATGGCTCCGGCGGCGAAGAAGCTCGAAGAGATGGAGCTGGCCACGGCCGTGACGCATGAGCAGCAGGCGCTGCGGCATCTGCTCACCGCCGAGGCCGCGTTCCGCGAGATCTCGGTGGCCATGCAGCAGAACGGCGGCGGTGGTGGCGGCGGTGGCGCCCAGGCCGGGCGCGACGTGTCGGAAATCACCGAACTCGAGATGGACCTGGCCAAGAACCAGTACGAGACCGAACAGCAGACCGCCTCGCAGCAGCAGCAGAGCGAGGCCGAGGACGAGACCCTGCGTCGCCTGCGCGAGCTGGCCCGTCGCCAGGAGCAGCTGGCGCGCCAGGCGCAGGGGCAGCAGATCCCGCCGGAGCAGCTGCGCTGGCAGCAGGAACAGCTGCGCCGCGAGGCCGAGGAGCTGCGGCGCCAGCTGGAGCAGCTGGCCCAGCAGAACAGCCAGCAGGGCGGCCAGCAGCAGGGCGGCCAGCAGCAGAGCGGGCAGCAGGGCCAGCAAGGGCAGCAGGGACAGCGCAGCGCGCAGCAGCAGAGCGGGCAGCAGCGTGGCCAGCAGAGCGCTTCCTCCGGCCAGCAGTCGCAGTCAGAGCGCCAGTCGGCGCGTGCGGCGTCGGCTGCGGAAGCTGCACGCCAGCTGGCCGAGGCCACGCGCCAGATGCAGAACGGCGACCAGCAGGCGCAGGCGCGTGCCACCGAACAGCTCAATCGCGCCCGCGAGCAGCTGGAGCGCGGCCAGCAGCAGGCCACCGGCGAACAGTTCGAGAGCCTGGCCGAGCGCGCCCGTCAGCTGGCGAACCAGCAGCGGCAATCCGAGCGCGAGCTGCGGGCCGCCGCTGGTGGCAACCAGCAGCAGCAGCAGGGCAATGCCAGCCGCCAGCCCGCGCAGGGACTGTCGTTTGCCGAGGCCCAGCGCCTGGCGCAGCAGAAGCGCGAAGTGCAGGCGGGACTGGATGAGCTGTCACGCCAGATGGAAAGCACCCGCCGCAATGCCGGCGAGGATGCGCCGCGCGCCGCGCGGCAGCTGGCCGAGGCGCGTCGTGAATTGCAGGACCTGGGCACCGTGCAGAGCCTTGGCCTGAGCGTGCGGCAGATCGAGAGCGGCCAGGGCCGCCAGGCCGCCAACCGGGAGCCCTTCCTCACCGACTCCATCGACAACCTCGCCCAGCGGCTGGAATCCGCCGCGCAGGTCGCCGCGAACGAGACCAACCGGCGCGAGCGGCAGGCAAACCAGGATGTGCTCGAAGACCTGCGCGCCGAGCTGGCGGACGTGCGGCGCATGGTCGAACGCGCACGCGAGCAGGGGCAGGCGCAGAACCGCACTGCCGGCGACCAGTCCACGGCTGCGCCCAATGCCCAGGAAGGCCAGCGCGGCCAGCAGGGAGGCGGCCAGCAGGGCGAGCAGGGCCAGGGTGGTGAAGGCCAGCGGGGCCAGGGCGGCAACTCGCCAGGCCAGCAGGGCGGGGCACAGGCTGGCGCCGAGGGTGGTGCCGGTGATTTCGGCCGCCAGGGTGCCGGCGGCAACGACCGCCAGGCGGGCAACGGGCGCTTCATCGGTGGCGGCACGCGCAATGACACGCTGGGCATCGGCCCCGGCCTGCGCGATCAGGGCGTGGTTTCGGCCGATCGCCTCGCGCGCCTGCGCGAGCAGCTGCGTGCTTCCGGCGCGCTCAGCGAATCCGAGGTCACCCAGCTGCAGGACCTGGAGCGTGGCCTGCGCCGCGGCAACGGCGATCCCATGAACGCCGAGTACCAGCGCATGGCCGCGCTGGTGAACCAGATCGAGCTGGCCGCCCTGCAGAAGCAGCAGGCCATCAAGGGCACCGACAACACCCGGACCACGGAAGTCATCGACGACTCGCGCCAGTACCGCGACAATGTCGCCGAGTATTACCGCAGGCTGGGTGGGGGAAATGACTGACGAGACGGTTCTGGCCTCATTGCAGGCCATGGTCGGCGCTGATGTAGCCCTGGCGCCGACCGCATCACTGCTCGGGAAACACACCCGCGATTTCTGCGTCACCGGCGCGGCCGGTGTGCCGGTGCATGCGCTGGTGTTCCCGCGCAGCACGGAGCATGTGTCCAGGGTGCTGGCGTACTGCAATGCGCAGGGCATCGCCGTGCAGCCGCAGGGCGGTCTCACCGGCCTTGCCGGCGGCGCGGTGCCCATCGGTCCCTGCGTCATCCTCTGCATGGAGCGCATGCGTGCGATCCGCGAGCTCGACACGGCCGCGGGTACCATCACCGTGGATGCCGGCGTCACCTTGGAGGCCGTGCAGAAGGCGGCCGATGCGGCCGAGCTGTTCTTCCCGCTCGACCTCGGCGGTCGGGGCAGCTGCCAGATCGGCGGCAACATCTCCACCAATGCCGGCGGCAACCGCGTGCTGCGCTATGGCATGGCGCGCGACCTGGTGCTGGGCGTGGAGGCCGTGCTGGCCGATGGCACCGTGATCGACGCGCTGCGCAAGGTGATCAAGAACAACTCCGGCTACGACATCCGGCAGCTGTTCATCGGCGCCGAGGGCACGCTGGGCATCGTCACCGGCGTGGTGCTGCGGCTGTTCCCGAAGCCCAGGAGCGCCTGCACCGGCATCTGCGCGGTGGACGACTACGCCGGCGTGCTCGATCTGCTGCGCCGGGCGCGCGGCGGATTCGGTGCACTGCTGTCGGCCTTCGAGGTGATGTGGCCGGCCTTCTACGAACTGGGCACGGTGGCCGCGGGACGCAAGCCGCCGCTGGAACTGGGCCATGGCGTGTACGTGCTGATCGAGATCCTGGGCACCGATCCGGAGGCCGACCAGGCCCGTTACGAGGCCGTGATTGGCGAGGCCATCGAGGCCGGCGTGGTGAAGGACGCCATCATCGCCCAGTCGCAGCGCGAGGCCACCGGGCTCTGGTCGGTGCGCGATTCACCGGGTGAATGGAGCAAGACGCCGCACTGGCCGCAGCTGGGTTTCGACGTGAGCGTGCCCACCGGCGAGATCGGGCCGCTGGCCGACGAGATCGATGCGGAGCTGAAGCGTCGCTGGCCCGGGCTGTTCGCACTGTTCTTCGGCCATGTGGCCGACGGCAACCTGCACGTGTCGGTGCGCATGTCAGGGCATGACATCCCCGAGCTCGACATTGAAAATGCCGTGTACGGCATCGTCGCTAAGCGGCGCGGATCGGTCTCGGCGGAACATGGCATTGGCTCGCTGAAGATCCCCTTCCTGCACTTCTCGCGCAGCGAGGCAGAGATTGCCCTGATGCGCGCGATCAAGACGGCGATGGATCCGAAAGGGATTCTCAATCCCGGCAAGGTGCTGCCGGCGGCCTGAACAAGGCCCGGCTAGAAGGCTGGCAGCTTCTCGCGTGCACGGCCGTGCACACCACAGGGTGCACCTAGGGTGCCCGCAAACTGCGGCTGGCGCCACTGACCAGGCAGGTTACCTTCCACTCCCCCGTTCCCGGCATCTGCTGTCAGGAACGTCTGACGTGCAGTGTCCTGGCCAAACGGATTGAGGTGGTCCCGGATACCTCCGAATCTGCAATCCCCCCTCGTCGGAATGGAGTCCGCATGCCGCACGGTCAGGTTTCCGGCGCGTGGTGACCGCAAGCCCCGTCCTGCCCCCGGCCCTGGAGCGGCACCTGTCGTCGCTGGTCGCGCGACAGGAACCCCCGCTGGAGGGCGAGCTGTGGGACGCGGAGCGTCTCTACTGCCACGGCCGCCTGCTTGCGCAACGCGGGGGCGGTGCCCCCACTGCCGTGGCGCGGGTGGACCTCAAGCGCCTGCTGCGCCAGCACTCCCGTACGCTGCATTCCGCGTACCAGGCGACCATCGCCGCGCTCGCTGCCGGACGTTCCATCTCCCCGGCGGCGCAGTGGCTGGTCGACAACTTCCATGTGGTGTCTGACCAGTTGCTGGATGCGCCACTGCGCCTGACCCCGGACCTGTGGCGCCGCCTGCCACCCAGCGCCCATCCCGATGCGGCCGGCTGGCCGCGCATCTACCACATCGCCGCCGAATACCTGCGGCACACCCTGTGGGAATTCCGCCCCGAGCTGCTGTTGCGGATGCTGGCCGGATACCAGGAGGTGTCGCCGCTGACCATGCGCGAGTTGTGGGCGCTCTATCCCATCCTGCAGATCGCCCTGATAGCAGAATTGCGCGGCGTGGCGCTGCGCGTGCACGACGCCCTGGCAGCGCGCGTCGCGGCCGACGAGCTGGCCGATCTGCTGGTGCACGAAGAGTGGAGCGCCATCGACCTTCGCAGCCAGCCGGAGCGCTGGTCCGCGCCCCGCTTTGCCGCGCCCTACATCGTGCAGCTCACCCAGCGCCTGCAGGGCATGGGGCCACGTGGCGTGGCCATGCTGGAGACGCTGTCGCGCCAGCTCGCCGGGCGCGGCACGACCATCGACGATTACATCCAGAAGCAGCATGCGCGACGCAGCGCGAACAATGGCGCCGCGCGCAACATCATCACCAGCCTGCGGGCGCTGGGGCCCTTCGACTGGCGCAGCCTGTTCGAGCAGGCATCGCACGTGGAAGCACTGCTGCGCCGACAACCTGACTACGGCGCCAGCGATCGCCGCACCCGCGACCGCTATCGCGCCGCCATCGAGGAGCTGGCGCGCGCCGCCGGACACGATGAGCCCAGGGTCGCGCAGCAGGTGCTGTCGCTGGTGGAGCAGGGCCGGGGGAGCGGGGAGACAGCAGCGCTGGGCAGCTGGCTGATCGGACCACGGCGGCTGCAGCTGGAGGCCGCGCTGCGCTACCACGTGCCGCTGCACTGTCGCCTGCGGCGGCAGGCGATTGCCCATGCGCGCGGTCTTTACCAGGGCAGCATCGCGCTCTTCACGCTGCTGCTGGTTGCGCTCGTGCTGGCGGTAGCAACTGACTGGCGTGCGTCTGCACCGGTGGTGCTGGTCCTGCTCTCGCTGTTCGCCGCCGTTCCGGCGTCGGAACTGGCCATCGGGCTGGTCAACCGGTTCTGGCTGCGGGCCTTCCCTCCACGTCACCTGCCGGCCCTGGCGCTGGAGTCCGGGCTGGCCCCCGACATGAAGACGCTGGTGGTGGTGCCCGTGGTGCTGCGCAGTGCCGAGGATGCCGCTGTCGCCTGCCGGCGCCTGCAGGTGCATGCGCTGGCCAATGCCGATCCGTTCATCCACTTCGCGCTGCTCTCGGACTGGACGGACAGCCCCACCGAGACCAGGCCGGATGACACGGCGGTGCTGCAGGCCGCCCGGCAGCAGATCGCGGCGCTCAACCGCGAGGCCGGTGGCGACGGGGCGGAGCCGCGCTTCTACCTGCTGCACCGGCGGCGGCAGTGGCACGAATCAGAGGGCTGCTTCACCGGTTGGGAGCGCAAGCGCGGCAAGCTGGCTGAGCTGAACCGCTTGCTGCTGGGCCTGGGCGAAACCAGTTTCATCCCCGATGCCGATGGCCTGCTGCGCGCGCCGCGCGGCGTACGTTATGTGCTGACAGTCGATGCGGATACGCGCCTGCCGCTGGGCTGCGTGCGTGACCTGGTGGGAACTGCCGCCCACCCGCTCAACGCACCGGTGATCTCGCCCGCCGGGCAGCGTGTGGTGCGCGGGTACGGGGTGCTCCAGCCGCGCATCACGCCGCTCTTGCCGGAGATCGGGGAGCGATCGCTGTACCGGGAGATCATTACCAGCGGCAGCGGCATCGATCCCTATGCCGCAGCCATCTCCGACTTGTACCAGGATGTGTTCGACGAGGGGCTGTTCACCGGCAAGGGCCTCTACGACCTGCGGGCCTGGGAGACGGCGCTGCACGGACGCGTGCCGCCCGCATCGTTGCTGAGCCATGACCTCTTTGAAGGAATCTTTGCCCGCTGCGGCCTGGTGTCGGGCGTGGAGCTGTTCGAGGACTTCCCTTCGCACTCGGAGGTGGCTGCGGCCCGCGCACACCGCTGGATGCGCGGCGACTGGCAGTTGCTGCCGTGGATTGCAGGGCGCCACGGGCCGCTGCCGCCGCTGGCCCGCTGGAAGATGCTCGACAACCTGCGCCGCTCGCTGCTCGCGCCCAGTTGCATCGCGCTGCTGGTCGCGGCGTTTGCCGATCCGGCCTCCCGCCCACTGGCCTGGCTGCTGTTCGTGGCCGCACCGTTTGCATGGCCGGCGCTGGCCGGTGCACTGGAGCGCCTGGCGCGTACGCCGGTGTCACGCTCCCGGCGTGTCCACCTGGCGCGCCTGGCCGCCGACCTGTGGGCCGACCTGGGGCGAACGGCTGTCTCCATTGCGCTGCTCGCGCAGAATGCCTGGCTGGCGATCGATGCCATCTGCCGCGCGCTTTACCGGCTCGCAACCCGGCGGCGGCTGCTGGAATGGACCACCGCCGCGCAGCTGAAGGCGGGCAGGAGCGATTCACTGGCCAGCTTCGTGTGGCCGCTGAAGAGCGCGAGCATCGTGGTGGTGGGAGCCGTGGCCGTGCTGATGGTGGTGAATCCGCCTGCCGCGATGCGCTTCGCGCCGCTGCTGCTGCTTTGGTGGCTGTCGCCGCTGCTGGCGCAATTCCTGAGCCGGCCGCTGGATGCACCCCGCCCCGACGACGACCTGCCCGAAGAGGTGGCGCTGGAACTGCGCGGCATCGCACGCCAGACCTGGACCTTCTTCGAGGATCACGTCACTGCCGGGGAGAACTTCCTCCCGCCGGACAATTTCCAGGAAACCCCCGTACCGGTGGTGGCGCATCGCAGCTCACCGACCAATATCGGCATGTACCTGCTGTCGACCTTCGCTGCCCGCGACTTCGGCTGGCTGGGCCTGCACGACACCTGCGCACGGCTCAGTGCAACCCTCGAGACGCTGCAGCGGCTGGAGCGCTTCGATGGCCACCTGCTGAACTGGTATGACACGCGCACGCTGCACGCACTGGCGCCGCACTATGTGTCCACGGTCGACAGCGGCAACCTCGCCGGACATCTTCTGACCCTGCGCCAGGCCTGCCTCGGCGCCATGGATGCACCATTGCTCTCACCGGCTGCACTCACGGGGCCGCGGGATGCACTGCGGCTCTGCGAGCGCGAAGTCGCGGCCTGGTCGGCGGCCGACACCACTGTGCAGGAACGCGCGGCCGCGCTGCGGCGCAGCCTGCAGCAGGTGATGCGTCGGCTGGAGAGCCCGGCCACCACGCTGGCGCAGGCGCGCTTCATGCTCGACTCCGCGGCGCAGGGAATCGCCTTGCTGCGCGAGGACTCGCTGCCTGCGCCGGTGAGTCGCTGGCTGGCCCTGGCGGCAGGTGATGTGGCCTCGCACCTGCGTGACTTGCAGGTGGCGCTGCCCGGGGCGGCGGCGAGCGTGGTTGGCGCCGCGAACATCGCCCGGGACGCAACGCTGTCGCAACTCGCGGCCGGCTCGCCCGCCTGTGCCGCGCTTTGCCGCACGCTCGCCGCGATTGCGGCGCAGTGTCGTGCGGAAGTGCAGGGCATGTCGTTCGGGTTCCTGTTCGATCGCGCGCGGGGACTGTTCTCGATCGGCTACCGCGTGGTCGATGGCACGCTCGATGAAGGCTATTACGACCTGCTGGCCTCGGAGGCCAGGCTCGCCAGCCTGGTCGCCATCGCCAAGGGTGATGTGCCGCGCTCGCACTGGTTCCGGCTCGGCCGCCGGCTCACCGGCGGCATGCGCCACCCGGTGCTGGCCTCCTGGTCCGGCTCGATGTTCGAGTACCTGATGCCGACGCTGGTGATGCAGGAGCCGCGCCAGAGCCTGCTGGAGCAGACCAACCGGCGCGTGGTGCAGCAGCAGATGCGCTACGGAGAACAGCATGGCCTGCCATGGGGCATCTCCGAATCCGCCTACAACGTGCGCGATCGCGAATACACCTACCAGTATTCCGGGTTCGGTGTGCCGGCGCTGGGCCTGAAGCGCGGGCTGGCTTCCGACTATGTGCTTGCGCCCTATGCCACGGCGCTGGCAGCGATGTATGCGCCGCTGGCGGCCAGCCGGAACCTCGCCGCCCTGGCGGGGCTGTCGGGACGGGGTGACTACGGATTCTATGAAGCGCTGGACTTCACGCCGGCGCGGGTGCCGGAAGGCAGCCGCGTCGCGGTAGTGCGCGCCTACATGGCCCACCACCAGGGCATGAGCATCGTGGCCCTCGACAATGTGCTGCAGGAACGGGTGATGCAGGCCCGCTTCCACGCGGAGCCGGCGATTGCCGCAGCCGAACTGCTGCTGCAGGAGAGATCGCTGCGGTTCGTGGATGCCCCGCAGCTGGCGGTGGCGGATGTGCCGGCAGCCACCACCCTCGAGGAAACCCCCGACCTCTCGCGCACCATCGAGGGCCACGCCGCGCCACAGCCTGTCACGCACCTGCTCTCGAACCGGCATTACACGGTGATGCTCACCGACTCGGGGGCCGGATCCAGCAGCTGGCGGGGACGCGCCGTGACGCGCTGGCGGGAGGATGCCACGCGGGATTGCTGGGGCAGCTTCATCTACGTGCGCGACGTGGAGCAGGGCAGCTTCTGGTCGGCGGGCTTCCAGCCCACCGCCGCGCCGCCGGACGAATACCGGGTGCAGTTCAACGAGGAATGCGCCACCTTCTCCCGGCTCGACGGCAGCCTGCGCACCACGATGGCCGTGATGGTGCCGCCGGATGATGACGGTGAGCTGCGGCAGGTCACCCTGTACAACGAGGGCACGCGTCCGCGCCGTATCGAGCTGACTTCCTATGCGGAAGTCGTACTGGCGCCGCAGCGTGCCGACGTGGCCCATCCCGGGTTCTCCAACCTGTTCGTGCAGACCGAGTTCGCGGCCGAAAGTGGCGCGCTGCTGGCGACCCGGCGGCCGCGCAGCAGTCGCGAGGCAGCGGTGTGGGCCATGCATGTCATCAGCGGCGCCGGCGCCGCGCCAGCGCACCTGCAATATGAGACCGACCGCGGCCGCTTCATCGGCCGTGGTCGCGATACCCGGCACCCGCTGGCCCTGGAGGGATCGGCAGCACTTTCGAACACGGTGGGCAATGTGCTGGATCCGGTGTTCAGCCTGCGCACCCGGATCACCGTGCCGCCGCGCGCCCGTGTCAGCCTCACCTTTGCCACCTTCGTCGGCACCTCGCGCGAGGAAGTCACCAGCCTGGTGGCGAAGTACCGTACCCCGGGACTGTTCGAACACCTCAGCGGATCGGCCTGGACTTTCGCGCGCGCCGAGATCTACTACCTGCGCAGCACGCTGGCTGAGGCCAGGCTGTTCCAGGGGCTCGCCAGCCACCTGTTGTATGCATCGCCCCAGCTGCGTGCGGCGCGCGATCCCGCGGCGCCCAACGTGCTCGACGTTACGCACCTGTGGCGCTTCTCCATCTCGGGTGACCGGCCCATCCTGCTGGTGCGTTGCCACGGAATGGACGACCTGCCCTTCATCCACCAGTGCCTGCGCGCCCAGGAATACCTGCGCATCAAGAACCTGGTGATCGATGTGGTGATCCTGAACGAGCAGCGCCACTCCTATGTGCAGGACCTGCAACACGCCATCGAGGGCACAGCGCGGGCCTTCGCAGCCCGTGGGGTGGAGGGAGGGGAAAGCGGCGGCATCTACGCGCTGGTGAGCGACATGATCGGCACAGCGGAGCTGCGCCTGCTGCTGGCGCTGGCACGCGTGGTGCTGGATCCGGCGCAGGGCGGGCTGATGGAACAGCTCTCGCGGCCCTCGGTACTTGCACCGCGCGCACCACTGCCGCGACGCCTGGCATTGCCCCTGCCAGGGGACGCGGCAGAACCCGCCCCGGCGCTGGAATTCTTCAACGGCTGGGGTGGCTTCACCGCGGATGGCCGCGAGTATGTGATCTCGTTGCCGGAAGGCGTGAACACACCCGCGCCCTGGAGCAATGTGCTGGCCAGCGAGCAGTTCGGGGCGCTGGTCACCGAACGCGGGTCCATGTGCACCTGGTCGCTGAACAGCCGGGAAAACCAGCTCACTGCGTGGTCGAACGATGCGGTGAGTGATCCTTCCGGGGAGAATTTCTACCTGCTCGCCGATGACGGGGAGTTATGGAGCCCGCTGCCCCAGCCGGTGCGGCGTGCCGGTGCGCGCCATGAGGTGCGGCATGGCCAGGGTTACAGCCACTTCGACCTGGAGTTCCAGGGCTTTGCATCGCGCCTGACAGTGCTGGTCGCGGCCGACGACCCGGTGAAGATCTGCCGCCTGCGCCTCACCAACCGCAATGCCGTCGTCCGCAAGGTGACCTTTGTCGCCTGTGTGGACTGGTCTCTGGGCGCAACTCGCGGTGCCGCCAATCATGACGTGCACACGCGGCTGGACCCGGCTACCGGCGCGCAGTTCGCCAGCAATCCGGCGCTGATTGATTTCGGCTCGCGCGTCGCCTTCTGCGACCTGGGCGGCCGGCAGCAACGCTGCACCGACAGCCGGCAGCAGTTCCTTGGCCGCAATGGCAGTCCGGATGCGCCGGCGGGACTGCATCCCGCGGCGCGCTGGTCGGTGGAGAATGCGCCCGGCCGTGATCCCTGCTGCGCCTTCTCGGTGACCCTGGAGCTGGCCCCCGGCGCCTCGGACGAAGTGCTGTTCCTCCTCGGCCAGGGCGCGGATGCCGATGCGGCCCGCCAGCTGGTGATGCGGTATCGCGCGACCGGGGCCGACGCGGCCTTGCAGAAGGTCCGGCAGCAGTGGGATCGCCTGCTGGGAACGGTGGAGGTGCGCACGCCGGATCGCGCGCTGGACCTGCTGTTCAATCGCTGGCTGCTGTACCAGACCGTGAGCTGCCGCCTGTGGGGACGCACCGGCTTCTACCAGTCCGGTGGTGCCTTCGGCTTCCGCGACCAGCTACAGGATGGCATGGCGCTCACGCTGGGCGCCCCGGGACAGGTGCGCGTCCACCTGCTGCGCGCCGCCGCGCGCCAGTTCGTGGAGGGTGACGTGCAGCACTGGTGGCATCCCCCCAGCGGCCGCGGCGTGCGTACCCACTTTTCCGACGATCGTGTGTGGCTGCCCTTCGCCGTGCACCAGTACATCGAGTCCACCGGCGATGCCGGAGTACTCGACGAGCCCGTGCCCTTCATCGACGGGCCGCCGCTGCCGTTGCACCAGGAGGATTCACACTACGTGCCCGGCGATTCCGGCCAGCGGGAAAGCCTCTATGAGCATTGCGCGCGCGCCATCGACATCAGCCTTGCCACCGGCGCGCATGGCCTGCCGCTGATCGGCGGCGGTGACTGGAACGACGGCATGAACCGGGTGGGCCACGAGGGGCGGGGCGAGAGCGTATGGGTGGCGTGGTTCCTCATCCTCACGCTGCAGCGCTTCCTGCCCGTGGCCGCGGCCCGCAACGACCAGCCCCGGGTGCAGCGCTGGCAGGCGCACCTGCAAGACCTGCAGCAGGCCTGCGAGCGTGAGGCCTGGGACGGCCAGTGGTATTGCCGGGCGTTCTTCGACGACGGCACTCCGCTGGGCTCCCAGCGCAACAGCGAATGCCGCATCGATTCCCTGTCGCAGAGCTGGGCGGTGATTTCCGGCGCTGCGCCTCCCGATCGTGCGTTGGCCGGCATGGAGGCCGTGGAAGAGCGGCTGGTCCGCCAGTCCGAGGGCCTGGTGCTGCTGTTCGCGCCGCCCTTCGATGCCGCGCCGATGGATCCGGGCTACATCAAGGGCTACCTGCCCGGACTGCGGGAGAACGGCGGGCAATACACCCATGCGGCCATCTGGGTGCTGATGGCCGAGGCAATGCTGGGTCGCAGTGCCGAGGTCGGCCAGCTGCTGCGCATTCTCAATCCCGTCCATCGCAGCAGCTCACGGGAGGCTGCCGCGCTGTACCGCGTGGAGCCCTATGTGCTGGCGGCCGACATCTACTCGGGCAGCGGCATCGCCGGGCGCGGCGGGTGGACCTGGTATACCGGCGCGGCGGGCTGGATGTACCGCGTGGTGCTCGAGCAGGTGCTCGGCATCCAGCTCAAGGCCGGCACGCTGCGCATTGCACCCTGCATTCCGCCGGAATGGCCAGGATTCGAGGTGGTGCTGCAGCTGGGCGGGGCGCGGTATGAAGTGCGGGCAGAACGCGGGGCCGTGCCGGCGGTCGCGCTAGCGCTGGACGGTACTGCGCTCGCAGGTGGTTCGGTGCCGGTTCCCGACGACGGGGCTGCCCACCTGATCGAGGTCACGCTCCCGCACGCAGGGTGAGGAGGCGGCAGCCGCCACCACGCGTGCGCGCGGTTCAAGTCCCTGGGGAGTCATTGCCCTCGCCACCACTATCGCGAGGACCAGCAGGGGCACGCCCAGCAGCCACGTGAGAAAGAGCTTCATCGGGAATCCTGCGGAAAAACCAGCCGGACAGGCATGGTGGGACTGCAGGATGACGCGCGCCATCGGATGGGCAACCCGCGCCCGGCAGGCAACCGGACCAATCGGGTGTAGGGGACGTCCTACGTCAGAGGAAATTGTTCGGCCAGATCATCGTGCGCCACATGTGCGCCACGGGCGAGTTGTCGAAGCCCAGGCCTTCTTCCGGCTCGCGGAAGTGACGCCCGATGATGTCGGTGAAGATGTCCGGATCAACCTCCACGCCATCCTGGAAGGAATAGATGTCGTAGATGGTGATCAGCCGCGAGGTCATGTACCAGCGGTGGTTGCGCGCTTCCTTGTGCGCCTTGTGCAGGTATTCGGGCGGACTGAAATCCGGCCCGAAGAACTGGTTGTAGGCGTCGGGATACTTGAAGCCCGCAGCTTCATCGGCGAAGTAACGCAGGGCCTGGTGGAATTTCACGGCCCATGCCACTTCCTCGCTCACATAGGGGGCGATCATCTGTGCGCCCCAGTAGCCGTGGTCGGTGCGGATCAGCGCGCCGTTGGAGATGTCGTGCAGCAGGCAGGCGATGACCACGGTCTCGCTCTGGCCCGCATCGAGGGCCGTCTTCGCGCTCTGCAGCAGGTGGCGGAAGGCGATGTCGTTGAAGCGGTAGTGGAAGAAGTCGAGCAGCCGCGGACGCTCGGGCATCACCGGCAGGTTCGGGTTCTGGCCCATCATGAACACGGCGCCGGCTTCGTTCATGTGCCGCAGCATGGCGGCTTCGGGCTCGGCGACGCCGTCGGCGCGGAAATTGGAGATGGGCTGCGGCAGCACCATGCGCTCGTGGGCGGCCTGCGGACACTCGGCGGCGGTGACGAACTTCGGCTTCTTGCGGTAGGGAATCATTGCTCTTTACGGGCCTGGCGCGGCGCCACCGTGGCGCTCACCATCAGCTGCAACTGGTGGTAGATCATGATCGGCAGGATCATCGCGCCAATTTCCGTCGAAGGGAACAGCACGCTGGCGATGGGCACGCCGCTGACCAGGCTCTTGAAGGAGCCGCAGTACTGCACGGAGCGCCGATCCGCCGTCGGGAGCCCCAGAATGCGGGATCCCCCGATTGTCAGCAGCATCACGCAGGCGAGCAGCGTGGCGCAGACGAGCGCCAGCGTCAGCAGCGTCGCCAGCGGCAGGGTGGACCAGATGCCGTCGATCACCGCCGCCGAGAAGGCGCTGTAGACCGCCAGCAGGATGGTGAGGCGGTCGGTCCAGGTGATCAGGCGCTTGTTGCGCGCGGCCCATCCGGCCAGCAGCGGCCGCAGCAGGTGGCCGGCGGCGAAGGGCAGCAGCAGCTGCATCACCACCTTCCAGATGCTGTCGAGCGACGTGGCGCCGTCTCCCTGGGCATGCAGCAGCGCCCCGGCGATGAGCGGCGTGAGGAAGACCCCGAGCAGGTTTGAAAGCGCCGCGGAGGTGACGCTGGCTGCGACATTGCCCCGCGCCATGGCGGTGAAGGCGATGGACATCTGCACCGTCGAGGGCAGGGCGCAGAGGAACAGCACGCCGGCCCACAGGTTGGCCGGCAGCAGCGAGGGGAACAGGCTGGACAGCGCCAGTCCCAGCACCGGGAACAGCAGGTAGGTGCTGCCGAGGATCAGCAGGTGCAGGCGCCAGTGCGTGACCGCGGCCACCAGGTTCTCGCGCGGCAGCTTGGCGCCGTGCAGGAAGAACAGCAGCATCACCGCCGCCTTGGCCAGCACGCCAACGACGTCGGCCACCTCGCCGGATGCCGGCCAGAGGGTGGCCAGCAGCAGGGTGATGAGGACCGCCGGAATGAAAGGATCCGGCAGGAAACGATTCATCAGTCAGCCACCTGCCCGCCCCCGGTGGTGGCGGCGCGGCGCCGCTGGGCCCGCCGTGCGCGCATGTTGAGCAGCTCCACGCCCACGGAGAAGATCATCGCGCTGTAGATGTAGCCCTTGGGCACGTGGGCGCCAAAGCCCTCGGCCACCAGCGTGGTGCCGATCATCAGCAGGAAGCCCAGCGCCAGCATCACCAGCGTGGGGTTGTTGTGGATGAAGTTGGCCAGCGGAGTGGCCGCCACCATCATCACGCCCACGGTGACGACCACGGCGATCACCATGATGGGGATGTGCGGCGTCATGCCCACCGCCGTGATGATGCTGTCCACCGAGAACACCAGGTCGAGCACGATGATCTGGCCGATTGCCGCCCCGAAGCCGATCCTGGCCTTGGGCTCGAACACGTCCGGGTGCGGCTCCGGGTCGGTGTTGTGGTGGATTTCCTTGGTGGCCTTCCAGATGAGGAACAGGCCGCCGGCGATGAGGATGAGGTCGCGCCAGGAGAACTCCTGTCCCCACACGGCGAACAGTGGCGTGGTGGCCTTCACGATCAGCGCCACCATGCCCAGCAGGGCCAGGCGCATCACCAGCGCCAGCGAGATGCCGATGCGGCGGGCCCGGGCCCGGTTCTCCTCCGGCAGCTTGTTGGTCAGGATGGAGATGAAGATCAGGTTGTCAATGCCGAGCACGACTTCCATCGCGATCAGCGTGACCAGTGCCAGCCAGGCGGCGGGGTCGGCGGCGAGCACAAGCAGCTGGTTCATGCGGGATATCTCTTCATGCTTTTGCGGGATTATCGCATGTGCTGCAAAATGGCGTAATGCATGCCCTGTCCGTGAAAGGCCTCACCAAGACCTACCGCAACGGTGTCCAGGCCCTCAAGGGCATCGACCTGGACGTGGAGGAAGGCGATTTCTTCGCCCTGCTGGGCCCCAACGGGGCCGGCAAGACCACCCTGATCGGCATCGTCACTTCGCTGGTGAACAAGACCGCGGGACAGGCGAGCGTGTTCGGCTTCGACCTCGACCGTGACCTGGAGCGGGCCAAGTCCTGCATCGGCATCGTGCCCCAGGAAATCAACTTCAACATGTTCGAGTCGCCGGAGACCATCGTGGTCAACCAGGCCGGCTTCTATGGCGTGGAGCGGAGCATCGCGCGCCAGCGCGCCGAGAAGTACCTGAAGCAGCTGCAGCTGTGGGACAAGCGCAAGGGCATCGCGCGGGCGCTGTCCGGCGGCATGAAGCGCCGGCTGATGATTGCCCGCGCCCTGATGCACGAGCCGAGGCTCCTGATCCTCGATGAGCCCACCGCGGGCGTCGACATCGAGATCCGCCGCTCGATGTGGGATTTCCTGCGCGAGATCAACCGCCAGGGCACCACCATCATCCTCACCACGCACTACCTGGAAGAGGCCGAGAGCCTCTGCCGCAACATCGCCATCATCGACAAGGGGCAGATCGTCGAGCGCGACCGCATGAGCAACCTGCTCAGGCGCCTGCAGACCGAGAGTTTCCTGTTCACGCTGCGCAACCCGGTGGCCGCGGCGCCACAGTTGCCGGGCCATGCGGTGAAGCTGGTCGATGACCACACGCTCGAGGTGGAGATTTCGAAGGAGCAGAACCTCAACGACATCTTCGCGCGGCTGTCCGCCTCGGGGGTCGAGGTGATCTCGATGCGCAACAAGGTCAACCGGCTGGAAGAGATGTTCATGCGGCTGGTGGAGAACCGCTCATGAGCGCCGCCGCGCAGTCCATGTCGGCCATCCGGTCGATCGGCTTCCGCACCATCGTCATCCGCGAATACGGCCGCATCGTGCGCATCTGGGGCCAGACCCTGGTGCCCTCGGCGGTCACCACCACGCTGTATTTCGTGATCTTCGGCAGCCTGGTGGGCCGGCGCATCGGCGCCATGGGCGGTTTCGACTACATCGCCTACATCGCGCCCGGCCTCATCATGATGGCGGTGATCACCAACTCCTACGGCAACGTGGTGTCCTCGTTCTTCGGCGCCAAGTTCGGCAAGCACATCGAGGAGCTGCTGGTGTCGCCGCTGCCCACCTGGGTGATCATCACCGGCTATGTGTGCGGCGGGCTGCTGCGCGGGCTGATGGTGGGGCTGGTGGTCACCGCGGTGGCGCTGGTGTTCACCTGGCTGCATTCCCACCACCTGCAGCTGCACAACGTGTTCGTGGTGTTCGGCGCGGCCATCCTCACCTCGACGGTGTTCTCGCTGGCCGGCATGGTCAATGCCGTGTTCGCGAAGAACTTCGACCACGTGAACTGGATTCCCACCTTCGTGCTCACGCCGCTCACCTACTTCGGCGGCGTGTTCTACTCGGTGGACATGCTGCCGGCCTGGGCGCAGAAGATCTCGATGGTCAATCCCATCCTGCACATGGTGAATGCCTTTCGTTACGGCTTCCTCGGCACCAGCGACGTGAGCGTGCCGGGCGCATTCGCCATCATGTTCGCCTGTGCGGCGGGCCTGTACAGCTGGGTCTATGTGCTGCTCAGTCGCGGGACCGGCATCCGTGACTGACCGGCAGGGATTCATCGGCCGGCTGTACGCGGCGGCGGAGCGCAACCGCTCGCTGCTGTGCGTGGGGCTGGATCCGGAGCCGGAGAAGATCCCCGAGCACCTGCGGGGCCTGGCGCAGCCGGTGTTCGAGTTCAACCGGCGCATCATCGACGTCACCGCCGAATACGCCTGCTGCTTCAAGCCGCAGTTCGCGCACTACGCCGCGCTGGGCGCCGAGGACCAGCTGCTGGCCACCATCCGCTACATCCACGAGCGGCATCCGGGCCTGCCGGTGATCCTGGACTCCAAGCGCGGTGACATCGGCAGCACCGCGGCGAAATACGCGCAGGAATCCTTCGGGCGTTATGGTGCCGATGCCGTCACCGTGAATCCCTACCTGGGGCGCGATTCAGTAGAGCCGTACCTCAAGTGGCAGGACCGCGGCGTGATCATCCTCTGCCGCACCTCCAACCCCGGCGCGCGTGACTTCCAGGACATCGAATCCGGCGGCAAGCGGCTGTACCGGCACGTGGCCGAGCGGGTGGCGCGCGACTGGAATGGCGGCGGGCAGTGCATGCTCGTGATCGGCGCCACCTATCCCGAAGAGCTGGCGGAGATCCGCGCTGCCGTGGGCAGCTTGCCCTTCCTGGTGCCCGGCGTGGGCGCGCAGGGCGGTGATGTGGCCGCCGCGGTGCGGGCCGGCCGCACGGCGGATGGTTTGGGGCTGGTGCTCAATTCCTCGCGCGGCATCCTCTACGCGGGCAGCGGCGAGGGCTTCGCCGACGCGGCGCGCGAGGCGGCCCGGCAGCTGCGGGACGAGATCAACCTGCACCGCTGACCGGCGGTGAGGCGGCCCTGGCCAGGGCCCCCTGTAACAATTCCTTCACGCCAGTGTCATGGGAGCGACGCGTGCTGCGCGCAGCATGGCGCGCATGACATCCACGACGCGCATATCGATGCTGCTCGCCTGGCTCGACCAGGTGGAACTGGAAGCCTGCCGCCGGCTCAACCGGGTTACCGGAGGCGCCGCCGGGCGGCGGATGTTCCAGCTCGCCAGCCGGCTGGGCGACGGCATCCTCTGGTACCTGCTGATCGCGGTGCTGGCGCTGGGATTCGGGCAGGCGGGGCGTGAGGCGGCGCTGCAATGTGCAATGGCCGGCGTCGCCGGGCTGCTCGTCTACCGGTACCTGAAGAACCGTCTGGTGCGCGAGCGGCCCTACATGACGCACGCCGCCATCGTCTGTGCAGGCCGGCCGCTGGACCGCTTCAGCTTTCCATCCGGCCACACGCTGCATGCGGTGAGCTTCACGCTGATCGCCATCAACGCGGTGCCCCTGCTGGCGCTGGTGCTGGTGCCGGCCGCGGTGCTGATCGCGCTGTCACGGGTGGTGCTGGGATTGCACTATCCCTCCGACGTGCTGGCCGGCGCGCTGCTGGGTGCCGGCATCGCACGCGCAACCATCGCCCTCACCACCGGCTGATCCTGCGCTTCCGGCGCTGGCGCGACCCGGGATGAACGGCTAGGCTCTGCCGCCGCCTGCACCTGCCGCAGGGTCTTCCGGTCCCGGCATGACCACGTTCCAGCCGCGCTGGCCCTGGGGCCACCGCCACTTCCAGTCCATCCTGCCCGGCCTGCTGCCGCGCTCCGGCCTGCGCCGGCGCGCAGCGAAGATGCTTGCCGCCAGCCGCGAGCGCATCCTCGACTGCGGCGATGGCGTGCGCCTGCAGGCCCTGCACGCCCGCCCGCCGGGCCCGCTGCGCGGCGCGGCCATCCTGCTGCATGGCTGGGAAGGCAGCGCCGATTCCTACTACGTGGTCTCGCTGGCCACGCGACTGTTCGCGGCCGGCGTGGAGGTGGTGCGGCTGAACCTGCGCGACCATGGCAACACGCATCACCTGAACGAGGGCATCTTCCATTCCTGCCGCCTGCCCGAAGCGGTGGGCGCGGTGGCGGCGCTGGCTCCGTTGCTGGAGGCGCCCCCCTGGCTGGTGGGCTTCTCGCTGGGCGGCAATTTCATGCTGCGCGTGGCGGCCAGTGACGATGTCCGCGTGCCGCCGCTGGCGGGCGTGGTGGCCATTTCACCCGTGCTGCATCCGGACAGCGCGATGGTGGCGATGGAGCAGGGCCTGCCCTTGTACCAGGGCTATTTCGTGCGCAAATGGAGCCGCTCATTGCGGCGCAAGCATTCGCTGTGGCCCGGCACCGGCGTGGATGAACCCTTCTTCAGGCTGCGCGACCTGCGCCGCATGACCGCCGCCATGGTGGCGCGCCACACGGAGTTCCCCGACATCGGTGCATACCTGGATGGTTACGCCGTCACCGGCGAGCGCCTGGCGACGCTCAGGGTGCCGGCCACGCTGCTGGCCGCGCTGGATGATCCCATCATTCCCTCGCACGACCTGCAGCGCCTGGCGGCATCGCCCCACCTGAAGCTGGTGGTGACACCGCGCGGCGGGCACATGGGATTCATGGAGACCCCCTGGCGGGAATCCTGGGTGAACGACTTCGTGCTGCGCGAGCTGGGGCTGGCCACCCCGGCCTGATTCAGGAGCGCTTGCGCTTCTCTTCGAACTTCACGACCTGCGCGCCGCTGGTGACGTGGATCTCCCCTTCGATCACCCCGCCATTGGCCACGGCCAGGGACTTGGCGGTGACGCTGCCGCGGATCACTGCGGCCGCGCCCACTTCCAGCTGGCCGCTGCACTCGATGCTGCCGGTGAGCTGGCCGGCGATCACCGCGGAGCCGGCCCGGACCTGGCCTTCCCAGTGGGCGTCACGGGCAATCTGCAGCGAACCGCCGATGTCGCCATCGCCGCGCACCGCGCCGCTGAGCATCACCGAGCCCGGCGCGATCACGTCGCCGCGGAAGATCACACCCACGCCGATGATGGTGGGCGCACTGGTGCCGCGGTCGGAAAGCCGGCGATGGGGAGCTGTGTCGTCAGTCATGCCGGCGAGTTTGCGTTCGCGCGGGCAGGCGGTGCCGTGAAGCAGGCCCGCCTTTTGGACATAGTCTGCCAGCCGGCAGGCTCTGGGCCGCGCGGAAAAGGGGCTCAACTGCCCCTGGGTAGTGCACGAACCGGGGAAGACCGTGGCGAAGCCGTCGCCAGGGGGCTCCAGCGCCCTTCCGGGGCTGGCACGGGGCTTGCTTCGTATAGCTCGGGCGGAGACAAGCCGCCTGCTGCGAAGCGCCATACCCCCCCCATTGGTCTTCGCTTACCTCAGGCGCCGCACCGGGTTCCCCGTTGCGGCGCTTTTTTTCGGGCGGAGCCAGCGGGCGAGGCCCCGCTTACTCGCAGAGGCTTTCGAGCATTCCCTGGGCGACGGGCGAGAGGCGCTTGCGGGCCAGTTCCCGTGCCTTCGGCGCATCCATGATGTGCTCCAGCGGACCGGAGACCATCATGCCGCGCACGGCGGGGTGCCGCGAGGACAGCCGTGCCATCTTGTTGAGCACGGTGAAGCCGCGGTTGATCTTCTGGCGGGGGGCGCGGTTGTGCTCGATGGAGCGGGCCAGGTACTGGCCGAACCGGCTGTAGAGGTAGTAATCGTCGTTACCCACCTGGAAGCGGGCTTCGGCGAAAAAATCGGGGAAATTCTTCTCAAGATACTGAGTGACACTCAGCAAGCGGGGACCAGGATCAGGGGAAACGGTCGGCGGTTTGCGAGTCTTCATCGTAGTGGTTCGAGCACCTCCAAGGGTCCTGACAACCATTTCTGGGCGTCACGGGCGGTACCACACCCCGCAACGCGCGCGAAATGTATGTCCAATGGTCCGGGAATGCAATAGCTTGTATCCCCTTTCTATTTGAGGTGCGGCGGCTGGTGGGTATGATTACCTGCCAAGGTCCCCAGAAGGGCGATCGCTCGCCCTTGCCGCCGTCGCGGCCAGGTCTTCCTTGGCACAAGTGATCATTCCGGAGGTTGGCTGTGGCCCCCAGGCACAGCGTGGGTGAGGTGTCGCCCGCAACCGCCGGGGACAAGCAGCGAGTGTTTGAGGAAGTGCGATGAGCAGTGAACAGCAGGGCCTGTACCGCGAAGCCTACGAGAAGGACAGCTGCGGCTTTGGCCTGATCGCCAACCTGGACGATCAGGCCAGCCACTGGCTGGTGAAAACGGCCATCGCCTCCCTGGGCCGCCTCACCCACCGTGGCGCGGTGGCGGCGGATGGCAAGACCGGCGACGGCTGCGGACTGCTGCTGAAGAAGCCGGAGAAGTTCCTGCGCGCGGTGGCCAGGGAGTCGGGCATCAAGCTCGCGCCGCTGTTCGCCGCGGGCAATGTGTTCCTTTCCACCGATGCCGCCGTGGCTGCGGCCAGTCGTGCGGAGCTGGAAGCCCAGCTCAGGCACGAGGAACTTCTGGTGGCCGGCTGGCGCGAGTTGCCGGTGGATCCGGGCGCCTGCGGCGAGGAGGCGCTGCGCACGCTGCCGTCGATCTGGCAGGTGTTCGTGAATGCCCCGGCCGACATGGAAGAGGCCACCTTCAACCGCAAGCTGTTCATGGCGCGGCGGCGTACCGAGAAGCTGCGCGACGAGGCCGACAAGTACTTCTACCTGCCCAGCCTCTCGGCCGGCACCATCGTCTACAAGGGCATGGTGATGCCCGCGCATCTCACCGAGTTCTACAAGGACCTGGCGGACGAACGCGTCGAAGCCTCCGTGGTGGTGTTCCACCAGCGCTTCTCCACCAACACGCTGCCGCAGTGGCGGCTGGCGCATCCCTTCCGCTACCTGGCGCACAACGGCGAGATCAACACCATCGAGGCCAACCGCAGCTGGGCGCTGGCCCGCGGGCCGGTGCTCAAGTCGCCGCTGCTGCCGGAGCTGGGCGACATCCTGCCGCTGGTGTCCATGCACGGGTCTGACTCCCAGAGCATCGACAACATGCTCGAGGTCTACCTGATGGGCGGCATGGACCCGATGCAGGCCATGCGCCTGCTGATGCCGCCGGCGTGGCAGAGCGTGGATGGCATCGATCCGGACCTGAAGGCCTTCTACGAGTTCTATGCGCCGCACCTGGAACCCTGGGATGGCCCGGCCGGCGTGGTGCTCACCGACGGCCGCTACGTGTGCTGCGCGCTCGACCGCAACGGCCTGCGCCCGGCGCGCTATGTGATCACGCGCGACCGGCACCTGACCATCGCCTCCGAGATCGGCGTGTGGGACTACAAGCCCGAGGATGTGGTGCGCAAGGGCCGCATGGGCCCGGGGCAGATGATCTCGCTCGATCTCTCCACCGGCACGCTGCTGGAGAGCGCGGACATCGACAACCTGCTGAAGGCGCGCCATCCGTACAAGGCCTGGCTGAAGAAGGGGCTGAAGTACCTGGAGTCCGACCTCATCGATCCGTCGCTGGCGGCGGAGCCGATGGACCGGCGCACGCTGTCGGTGTACCGCAAGATGTTCAACATCACCGCCGAGGAGCGCGAGGAGATCATCCGCGTGCTGGCGCGTGACGAGAGCGAGGCCGTGGGCTCGATGGGCGATGACACGCCCATGCCGGTGCTCTCGCAGCACACGCGCAGCCTCTACGACTATTTCCGCCAGCAGTTCGCGCAGGTGACCAACCCGCCGATCGATCCGCTGCGCGAGACCATCGTGATGTCGCTGCAGACCGAGATCGGGCCGGAATGCAATGTGTTCCAGCCGCAGGCCTCGCACGCCAACCAGATCGTGCTGAACTCGCCTGTGCTCTCGCAGCGCAAGCTCCGGCAGATCATCGCGATGGCCGAGCAGGGCGTGCCCAATGCCTTCATCGACCTGCAGTACGACCCGGCCGAGGGGCTGCAGGCGGCGCTGCAGCGCCTGTGCCGCGAGGCCGAGGCCGCAGTGCGCGACGGCTGCGTGGTGCTGCTCATCTCCGACCGCTACCTGGTGCGCGAGAAGATCCCCGTGCATGCGCTGCTGGCCACGGGCGCCATCCACCACCACCTGGTGCAGCTGGGCCTGCGCTGCCGCTGCAACCTGCTGGTGGAGACCGGCACGGCGCGCGATCCGCATCATTTCGCCTGCCTGATCGGCTATGGCGCCACGGCCGTCTATCCCTACATGGCGTACCAGTCGCTGTACGACATGATGAAGAAGGGGCCGGTGGCCATGGAAACCGGCGAGCGCATCGAGTTGGGCCGGCGCTACCGCAAGGCCATCTGCAAGGGCCTCCTGAAGATCATCTCGAAGATGGGCATCTCGACCATCGCCAGCTATCGCAGCGGGCAGCTGTTCGAGATCATCGGCCTGGGGCCGGATGTGGTGGAGCTGTGCTTCAGGGGCACGCAGAGCCGCATCAAGGGCGCGAACTTCGAGGACCTGCAGTCCGACCAGCAGCGGCTGGCCAGGCGCGCCTGGAACGACGTGCTCACGGTGGAACATGGCGGCCTGCTCAAGTACGTGCACGGCGGCGAGTACCACATGTACAACCCGGACGTGATCGCCACGCTGCAGGCGGCGGTGAACACGGGTGATTACGGGCAGTACCAGGCCTATGCGAAACTGGTGAACGAGCGGCCGGCCTCGACGCTGCGCGACCTGCTGCAGCTGAAGCCGGCGGGCGAGCCCATTTCCATCGACGAGGTGGAGTCCGAGGAGGCCATCCTGTCGCGCTTCGACTCGGCGGGCATGTCGCTGGGCGCGCTGTCGCCCGAGGCGCACGAGGCGCTGGCCATCGCGATGAACCGGCTGGGCGCGCGCTCGAACTCCGGCGAGGGCGGCGAGGACATCGCCCGCTACGGCACGGAGAAGAACTCCAAGATCAAGCAGATCGCCTCCGGGCGCTTTGGCGTGACGCCGCACTACCTGGTGAATGCCGAGGTGCTTCAGATCAAGGTGGCGCAGGGCGCCAAGCCCGGCGAGGGCGGCCAGCTGCCCGGCGACAAGGTGAACGAGACCATTGCCAAGCTGCGCTTCGCGCGGCCGGGCGTGGGCCTGATTTCCCCGCCGCCGCACCATGACATCTATTCCATCGAAGACCTCGCGCAGCTGATCTTCGACCTGAAGCAGGTGAATCCGCAGGCGCTGGTGTCGGTGAAGCTGGTGGCCGAGCCGGGCGTGGGCACGATTGCGGCCGGCGTGGCCAAGGCTTATGCCGACCTCATCACCATCTCCGGCTATGACGGTGGCACGGGCGCGAGCCCCATCACCTCGATCAAGTACGCCGGCTCGCCCTTCGAGCTGGGGCTGGCCGAGACGCACCAGACCCTGCGCCGCAACGACATGCGCCACAAGGTGCGCGTGCAGGCGGACGGCGGCCTGAAGACGGGCCTCGACGTGGTGAAGGCTGCGGTGCTGGGTGCGGAGAGCTTCGGCTTCGGCACGGCGCCCATGGTGGCGCTGGGCTGCAAGTACCTGCGCATCTGCCACCTGAACAACTGCGCCACCGGCGTGGCCACGCAGCATGAGGTGCTGCGCGAGAAGTACTTCCTCGGCATGCCGGAGATGGTGATCAACTATTTCCGCTTCGTGGCGCGCGAGGTGCGCGGGATCCTGGCCTCGCTGGGCGTGCGCAGCGTGGCCGAGCTGATCGGCCAGACGCAGTTCCTGGAGCCGGCGAAGGGCCAGACCGAGCGGCAGCGCCGCCTCGACCTCACGCCGCTGCTGTCGGTGGACGGGCTGGCGCAGGACGGGCCGCAGTTCTGTACGCAGGGCTGCAACCCGCCCTTCGACAAGGGCCAGCTGGCCGAGCAGATGGTGGTCGACATGCAGGACGCCATCGCCAGCCGCAAGGGCGGCGAGTGGCATTACGAGGTGAAGAACTACAACCGTTCGATCGGTGCGCGCGTGTCGGGCGAGATTGCCCGCCGCTGGGGCAACTACGGCATGCAGGATGCACCGGTCACCGTGCGGCTCACCGGCTCGGCCGGCCAGAGCTTCGGCGTGTGGAATGCCGGCGGGCTCAACATGATCCTCGAGGGCGATGCCAACGACTACGTCGGCAAGGGCATGGCCTCGGGCAAGCTGGTGCTGAAGCCTCACCGCGACGCCGGGTTCGTGGCGCGCGATACCGTGATCATGGGCAACACCTGCCTGTATGGTGCAACGGGCGGCGAGCTGTTCGCGGCCGGCCAGGTGGGCGAGCGCTTCGCGGTGCGCAACTCCGGCGCCGTTGCCGTGGTGGAGGGCGCGGGCGACCACTGCTGCGAGTACATGACAGGCGGCGTGGTGTGCGTGCTGGGACCCACGGGCTACAACTTCGGCGCGGGCTTCACGGGCGGCTTCGCCTATGTGCTCGACCTCGACCGCAGCTTCGTGGATCGTTACAACCACGAGCTGATCGACATCCATCGCCTCAACGTCGAGGTGATGCAGACCCAGGCGCTGCACCTGCAGCACCTGATCGAGCGGCACGTGGCCGAGACCGGCAGCGTGTGGGGCGCGGAGATCCTCAAGGACTTCCGCACCTACCTGAGCCGCTTCTGGCTGGTGAAGCCCAAGGCGGCTTCGCTGGATTCGCTGATCGAGAATTTGAGCAGGGCGGCTTAAGACATGGCTGGCGCGAAGACCGACAAGAATCTGCAGTTCCTCGACATTCCCCGGCACGATCCGGAGAAGCTGCCCATCGAGGTGCGCAAGAGCGAGTTCCGCGAGATCTACACGCAGTTCGACGCGAATGGCTCGGCGCAGCAGGCCGGGCGCTGCCTCGCCTGCGGCAACCCGTTCTGCGAGTGGAAGTGCCCGGTGCACAACTACATCCCGAACTGGCTGAAGCTGATCAACGAGGGCAAGCTGTTCGAGGCCGCCGAGCTTTCGCACCAGACCAACTCGCTGCCGGAGATGTGCGGGCGCATCTGCCCGCAGGACCGGCTCTGCGAGGGCGCCTGCACGCTCAATGACGGGCTGGGCGCCGTGACTATCGGCGCCATCGAGAAATACATCAGCGACGAGGCCTTCAAGGCCGGCTGGCGGCCGGACCTTTCGAATGTCACCGACACCGGCAAGCGCGTGGCCGTGGTGGGCGCGGGGCCTGCGGGCCTGGGCTGCGCCGACATCCTGGTGCGCAATGGCGTGAAGGCGGTGGTGTTCGACAAGTATCCGCGCATCGGCGGCCTGCTCACCTTCGGCAACCCGCCCTTCAAGCTCGAGAAGGAAGTGGTGGAGAACCGCCGCGAGGTGATGGAGGGCATGGGCGTGGAGTTCCGCCTCGGCGTCGAGGTGGGCAAGGACATCTCGTTCGAGCAGCTGCTGGCCGAATACGATGCCGTGTTCCTCGGCATGGGCACCTACAGCTACGTGAAGGGCAATTTCCCGGGCGAGAACCTGCCGGGCGTGCATGAGGCGCTGCCCTACCTGGTGTCGAACATCAACCATGAGCTGGGCCTGCCGGGCGGCGAGGATTTCGTCGACCTGAAGGGCAAGCGCGTGGTGGTGCTGGGCGGTGGCGACACCGGCATGGACTGCAACCGCACCGCCATCCGCCAGGGCGCGGCTTCGGTGACCTGCACCTATCGTCGTGATGCCGACAACATGCCGGGCTCGCGCCGTGACTACAAGAACAGCGTCGAGGAGGGCGTGACCTTCCTGTTCAATCGCCAGCCTGTCGAGATCATCGGCAACGGCAAGGTCGAGGGCGTGAAGGTGGTGGAGACGCGGCTGGGCAAGCCCGATGCGCGTGGCCGCCGCGTGGCCGAGAACGTGCCGGGCACCGAGCAGGTGATTCCCGCCGATGCGGTGGTGATTGCCTTCGGCTTCCAGCCCAGCCCGGCGCAGTGGTTCGATGCGCATGAGATCAAGCTGCACGGCAATGGCCGGGTGCGCGTGACCGCGGACCGGGTGACGCCGTTCCAGACCACCAATCCCAAGGTGTTTGCCGGCGGTGACATGGTGCGCGGGTCGGATCTGGTGGTGACGGCGGTGTTCGAGGGTCGCGAGGCGGCCAAGGGCATCCTGGGGTATCTGGGACTGAGCTGACGCTGCGGCGGCGGTTCAGCGACGATCTCCCTGCCGGCAAGTGGCTGAATCAGCCGGCGCGAGCCGGCGTACCTCATTCGCCTGGCCGAATCGACTCCAGCCTCTCCGCGTCGGCCAGGTCCTGCGTGCGACCCGTGGCGCGTTTGTTGGTGATCAAGTCCTCGAGCGAGATGACCGGCACTTCGACCCCTTCCAGCACGATGACTCGCCGTCGTTCATACGCGTGCTGGAACTCCACTCCGCTGATGCGAGTGAGAATATCGATGCGCCTGGGGCTGTTGCCAATCTGGAAAACGACGCCCTCGGTTGAGAAGTCCTCCGTCGAAACACCATCAAGCGGTGCACCGAAGCGCGCCAGCGCCCTCATGAGGCTGGAAGCATTATCACGGGTGGGGCGAACCAGGATGTCGATGTCCTTGGTCGCGCGGGGAAAACCGTACGCCGCAACGGCGTAAGCACCGACCAGGAGGAACTTAACGTTCTCCCCGGACAAGCACTGCAACATCTCTTTGTAATCGTCGTTCAGCATCGCCCGCCCGGAAGAACGCCCACGATTCCCTGGTCAGCTCCCAGACCTGCAGGATGCGGTCTTCGGGGGTGCCTGGCATATAGCCCCCGTCATCGGCCTTGGCAGGGGAGCGATGAAGGATGACCTGGGTCCTGTCGACAGATGGCATCTAGGAGATTTTGTCCTGGCAACTATTCCATTATAGCGCGGGGGGTGAGGCTCCCGAGGAGGATCGGCATATGCATGTGGTGGTCACGGGCACATCGCGCGGCATCGGGCTGGAGCTGGTGCGCCTTGCGCTGGAGGCCGGGCATCAGGTGGTGGCCGTGGCGCGACGGCCGCAGGATTCTGCCGGTCTCGCTGCGCTGCAGGCAGCAGGCGGCGACCGGTTGAAGACACTCGCTGCCGACCTGCTGGATCCGGGCGCCCCTGCGCTCATCGCCGGGGCAGTGCGCGAATCCGCCGCCGTGGATGTACTGGTCAACAATGCCGGCATCCTGCGCGAGACCGCCCGGCGCGAGGATTTCATGGACTCCTTCGCGGTCAACACCGTGGCGCCGTTCGCGATCACCCAGGCGTTGCTGCCGTCGCTGCGCAAGTCCAGCCAGCCACGGGTGATCCATGTGACGAGCAAGATGGGCTCGATCGCGGACAACACTTCCGGCAGCTACTACGCGTACCGCTCATCCAAGGCGGCGCTCAACATGATCAGCCGCAGCCTGGCGCGCGATCATGACTGGCTGACCAGCGTGGTGGTTCATCCGGGCTGGGCGCAGACGGACATGGGTGGGCCGCAGGCCACCGTGCCGGTTGCCGAGTCGGCGCGCGGAATCTGGCGGCTCGCCAGTGGCGCGAAGCGGCAGGACAGTGGGCGTTTCTTCGACTACTTGGGCAAGGAGCTGCCCTGGTGAAAGGGGAACGCGCTGCCATCGATGTAGTCAGGAACTACCTTGCCGCCCTGCAGGCTGGGGCGGTCGGAGAGGATCTGGCGCGTTTCTTCACGCCGGACGCCGTCCAGACCGAATTTCCCAACCGGCTCAATCCGGCCGGCCAGACCAGCGACCTGGCGACCCTGCTGGCGCGATCGATTCAGGGCAGGAAAGTCCTGTCTTCCCAGCACTTCGAGATCGTGAGTGAGGTGGTGCAGGGGAACACGGTCGCCATCGAAGCCCGATGGACGGGTGTGCTGGCCATTGCGCTCGCGACCCTGCCCGCGGGCAGTGAGATGCGCGCGCATTTCGCCATGTTCTTCGAATGCCGTGACGGGTGCATCCACAGGCAGCGCAACTATGACTGCTTCGAGTCGTGGTAGCGCCGCCGCACGCTGGCTTTCAGCGAAAGCTCCCAGCCTTCAGCATCGCTTCCTGGGCCTCTCTGGTCTTTCCCCTGGCACGCAGGGAATCGGCGATCAGCTTCCATCCAGTTGAACTGGCCTGCGGCGCCTTCGACAGCGAGACTGCCTTGCGGCCCATGTTTTCGGCCTGCACATGGTTGCCCTCCGCGTACCGCACCTTGCCCAGCTCGATCCAGAGCAGCGGATTGGCCGGCTCGATGCGCAGCGCCCGCTCGATGGAAGCAGCCGCGGCGGAGTAATTCTTCGCCTTCAGCTGTGTCTGCGCTGCCGTCACCAGGGAGCTTGATGCAGCGCTGAGCACCGGCTCCGGGATTACTGGAGCGGGCGTCGGTACGGGCGTCGGCTCCACGGGGACGTCTGGCGACGGAGGTGGGCGGGTGTCACCGGGAGGCGCCGGTGTACCAGAGGGCGGCACGCGCTGGGGAGGCTGGACCACGCACGCTGAAACAGCCAGGACGGCGGCCAACGCCGGGAGTACGCGAAACCGCCTGGTTACGTGAATGCTCATTGCACCTGGCCGATGCTGCGCCACCAGTTCCTGACCTTCTCGCCGATGCCTTCCAGCGTACCGGTATCACAGTCCGGCTGCATCGGCAGCTCGGTACCCCTGGGCAGCGCGACCATGATGGGCGTTTCGCCACAGTCCTCGCGCGCCCCCAGGCCTGTGGGGAGCTCGATCCATCGTTCTTCGAGACTCTCGGGCAGTGCTGCGCTCCAGGAAGTCGTTCCGAGCCTGGCCATCACCCGCGACCATACCGGCAGTGCGCCGGAGGAACCGGTGAGCCCGGTGGGCGAGTTGTCATCGTGTCCGACCCAGACCACGGCCAGATGGCTGCCGGAGAAGCCCGCGAACCAGCTGTCGCGGTTGTCGGAGGATGTACCGGATTTGCCCGCCACCACCAGCTCCGGTGGAATCACTGCGCGCGCGCGACGCCCGGTGCCTTGCTCGATCACGCTCACCATCATGCGATTGAGCTGGTAGACGGCATCCGGATCGGCCACCGGGGTCACTTCGAGCGCAAAGGCCTTCAGCGGCTGGCCCGCGGCATCCACCACGGCCCGCACTGCGCGCAGCGGCGTGTTGAATCCGCCGTTGGCGAATGCGTTGTACAGCTGCGCCACCTCGAGCGGAGACAGGTCGACGGAACCCAGCAACAGGGAGTCAAGTTCCGCCGGCCTTTTCCCGAGGCCGAGCTTGACGAACTCATCCGCCACCTTCGACAGCCCGATCGCCTGCCCCAGGTTTATGGTTGCCAGGTTCAGCGACTGGGCCAGTGCGCGCACCATGGGCACCGGACCATGCGCCTCGCCGTCGAAGTTCTTCGGCTCCCACATCTTGCCGTTGGCCAGTTTCACTGACACCGGGACATCCTGGAGGATCGAGGCGGCGTGGTACTGCCCGGTCTCGATGGCGGCCAGGTAGCTCACCGGCTTGACCAGCGAGCCGATCGGACGCTTTGCATCCAGCGCGCGATTGAATCCGGCGAAACCCGGCTGGCGTCCGCCGACCATGGCGATGACCTCGCCGTTCTGCGGCGCGGTGACGACCACCACGCCTTCCAGCGGCGTCTTCGCACGGGTCTTGCGGTCCTTGTCGATCTGGTCGAGCTCCTGCTGCAGGGCGCTTTCCGCCCCGGATTGCACCAGCGGATCAAGCGTGGAGAAGATCCGCAGGCCTTCCTCGGTGAGATCCTCCTCCCGATAGTCACGACGCAGGGTGCGCCGGACCAGATCGAGAAAAGCCGGATAGTAGGAGCTGCGGGCCTGCCTGCCTGAATCCACCAGGCCAAGCGGCAGGCTGGCCGCTGCCCTGGCGGCCTCAGGCTTGATCACCTTGTGTTCCGCCATCAGCTTCAGCACCAGGTCGCGCCGCTCGCGTGCGCGCTCGGGGCGCCGGCGCGGCTCGTACCAGGAGGGACCGCGCACGATGGCAACCAGCAGCGCCACTTCGTGCAGCTGCAGCTCGGCCAGCGGCTTGCCGAAATAGAACTGGCTGGCGAGACCGAAACCATGGATGGCCCTGCGGCCATCCTGGCCCAGGTAGATCTCGTTGATGTAGGCGTTCATCAGGTCCTGCTTGCTGAAACGCATCTCCAGCAGCACGGCCATGATGGCTTCCTCGATCTTGCGTCCCATCGTCTGGCGACTGTCGAGGAAGTAACTCTTCACCAGCTGCTGGGTGAGCGTGGAGCCGCCCTGTTCTATCTGGCCCGCGCGCAGGTTCACGAATGCGGCGCGCAGGATGGCCGTGGGATTCACGCCGTGGTGCGTGTCGAACTTGCGGTCCTCCACCACCTTCAGCGCCGCGGGCAGCAGTGGCGGCACATCCTCCGGTGCCACCACAACGCGATCTTCGCCGTGGATGGGAAAGATGCTGCCGATCAGCAGCGGATCAAGCCGGAACACCGGCACTTCCTGCTGCCTCGCATCGCGCATGTCCTCGATGCCATTGTCACTGGCGCGCACAGTGAGCAGAGTGGATTCCTGCACCGCATCCGGAAACTGGAAGCGGCGGCTGACCAGGTCGATGCGGTTGCCCTGGCGGCTGTAATTGCCGGGCTTCTGCGCCTTGTCGACGCGCTGGTAGCCCAGCCTCTGGAGCACCTGTTCCAGCGCCTGCGCGCTGAATGTCTGGCCCACATAAAGCTCGGTGGGCTGTGCATACACCTGCGCAGGCAGGGTCCAGCGACGGCCCTCGAACTGGGTTGAAACCCGGCGGTCGAGCGTGAAAACCCAGATGCCGAATGCCAGCGCGGCCACGCCGAGCACAATTCCTGTGCCGGCAAGAATCCGCCTGCGGAGTTTTTTCGAAAGTCTCATGGCGCCCGGGACATCTTACGCGCGCATGGCCTGGAGTGCGTCAAACCGGGACGCGGCAGCGCCGTTTCAGCGACAATCTTCCCTGCCAATTCGAAGCAGGGAGGTTACATGGCTGTCACGCTCTACCATCATCCGTTCTCGCGCGCGTCCAAGGTCGTGTGGATGCTCGAGGAGGTGGGAGTCGATTACGAACTGCGCTGGGTCGACATCATGGCCGGGGCGCAGAAAGCCCCGGAGTTCCTGAAGCTCAACCCCATGGGCAAGCTGCCCGTGCTGGTGGATGGCGCGGCCGTGGTCACCGAAAGCGCCGCGATCGCGGTGTACCTGGGCGACCGCTATGCCTCAGGCCGGCTGGCGCCGGCGCTGGATGATCCCGCGCGCGGCACGTTCCTGCGCTGGGCGTTTTTCTCGCCCTCGGTGCTGGAGCCCGCTGCGGCAGCAAAGGCTTCGGGCGGGGAGTTCAATGCGGGCGCGGTGGGCTGGGGCTCGTATGACGCCATGCTCAACGCGGCCGAGGTTGCGGTGGGCAACGGGCCCTTCCTGCTGGGTGAGCGGTTCACGATGGCAGACATCATCCTCGGCGGCACGCTGAGCTTCATGCTGCAGTTCAAGATGATCGATGCGAGGCCGGCGTTCCCGGCGTACGTGAAGCGGCTGGAGGAAAGGCCGGCTTACCAGCGCAGCGTGGCGAAGAATGCTGCCGTGATGGCGGAGCATGGGCTGAAGCACTAGCGGGGTCAGGCGCCGCGGCCGGCCGTATACGCCCTGAGGACAGCCGGGCTGATCGGCCGGCCCGCGACGCGTAGAATCCGCTCCGGTTCAAAGAAGCGGAACGTCATGACCCAGCAAACCTTCACCAAGACCCCCGGATGGCTCGACTGGTACCAGGGGCCCTCGAAGCCGCAGTTTGTGCTGCCCGCCGGTGCGGTCGATGCCCACTGCCACGTGTTCGGCCCGGGCGCGGAATTTCCCTTTGCACCTGAGCGCAAGTACACGCCCTGCGACGCCTCCAAGGCGCAGCTGTTCGCGCTGCGCGACCACCTCGGCTTCGCGCGCAACGTGATCGTGCAGGCCACCTGCCATGGCGCCGACAACCGCGCCATGGTCGATGCCTGCATTGCCTCCGGGGGCAAGGCCCGCGGCATCGCCACGGTGCGTCGTTCGGTCACCGATGCCGAGCTGCAGGAGCTGCACGCCGCCGGCGTGCGCGGCGTGCGCTTCAACTTCGTGAAGCGGCTGGTCGATTTCACGCCCAAGGACGAATTGATGGAGATTGCCGGCCGCATCTCCAGGCTCGGCTGGCACGTGGTGATCTACTTCGAGGCGGTGGACCTGCCGGAGTTGTGGGATTTCTTCACGGCGCTGCCAACCACCGTGGTAGTGGACCACATGGGCCGCCCCAACGTGGACAAGCCCATCGACGGCCCGGAGTTCTCGCTGTTCCTGAAGTTCATGCGCCAGCACCAGAACGTGTGGAGCAAGGTGAGCTGCCCGGAGCGGCTGTCGAAGAGCGGGCCGCCGGCGCTGAATGGCGAGCGCAATGCCTACCGCGATGTGGTTCCTTTCGCGCGCCGTGTGGTGGAGGAATTCCCCGACCGCGTGCTCTGGGGCACGGACTGGCCGCATCCGAACCTGAAGGACCACATGCCTGATGACGGGCTGCTGGTGGATTTCATCCCCCATATCGCAGTGACGGCAGAGCTGCAGAAGAAGCTGCTGGTCACCAACCCCATGAGGCTGTACTGGCCGGACGAAGCGCGCTGAGGAAGAGTGCGCCGGCCTGGCAGGATTGTTCGTGGCCCGCTTCAGCCGAAGCGGACCACGAACTCCCGGTGCACCTGCAGCGGGTCGGCATTTCCTGTGGAAGGCTGCGCCAGTTGTGACGCCCGGTAGCCCGTGCGCACGCCCTGCACGCGTGCCACCTCATCCTCCACCTCGAAATCCACGCGCCATTCCTGCACGGCCAGCTGCAATGCGCCGCCACTGGTGCGGCGGATGCGGCGATAAGGATGCGGTTGCGGCCCCAGCTTCAGCGTGGCCTCGATGCGTTCACGCAGTGGCAGTGGCGAGCGTGTCGCGATCCACTCCATCTGCTCCTCTGCCAGCGCGCTGAACTCCACCACCCAGTCACGGCGCGGATCCGCCGCCAGCCAGCCCTGGCCGGATTCCGGGAAGGCATCGGTGTAGGGAACGTAGGGCTTGATGTCGAGGATGGGTGTGCCGTCGAGCAGATCCACGTCGCGCACGAAGAGGCGCAGGCCCTCGATGCGTTCCAGCCGCAGCACGGACATCCCCAGCGGGTTCGGACGATGTGGCGAGCGCGTGGCGAGCACGCCCTTGCGACCGGAGCTGGATCGCGGTGGCAGCACCTTCGGCCGCCAGCCCTGGTTGCGGTCGAACCAGAAGATTACCCAGATGCGCTCCCAGCCGGCGAGATCCTCGATGGCGTGCCCGAGGTTCATGCCGGGCAGCAGCTCGATGACGCCCGGCACATCCGTTGCCGCCGCCGGCTGGCGGGGCGCTTCCACCTTGGTGGCCCATGAAGCGCGCAGGTAGCCAATGGGCGCGACGGTGAGGGTCTGCTGCATGGAGTGCACCGTGCCGTGGCACGGCCGGCAGATCAGCGGGTGGCCAGCCGGCGCGTGGCCTGGCGGAACAGGTCCACCGCCGGCTGCGCGGCGGGGCGCTGCGCCCGTGGACCCACCAGCAGGATCAGCGAGGTGCTCGGCAGTGGCGGCCCGAGTTTCACGATGCGTCCATCGGTGAGTCCCGTGGCGGCGTGATGATCGAACAGCACCGCAAAGCCATGTCCTTCCAGGCACATGTTGGCGATCACATCAGGGAATTGCGAGCGCGCGATGATGTTCCTCGGCTCGATGCCCGCTTCCTTCAGGATGCGCCACATGAAGCGCGTGGGCTTGAACTCGTCCGGCGGCATGATCCAGGGCAGGTCCGACAGGCGCACGCCGCGTGCCGCGCGTTTGGCGAGCTGCGGCGAGCAGTAGATCGATACGCCCACCGTGTTCACCACTTCGGACTGCAGGCGGTCATCGACCTGGAAATCACCGGTGAATACAGCGAGGTCCACCTCACCGGAGAGCACCATCGGCGCTGCGCCGCGCGTGGGATGCAGCGGCACGAAGTCCAGCTGGATGTTCGGGTTCTGCTCGCAGAAGGTGGGCAGCCTCGGGCGGATGTAGGCGTCGAGCAGCAGTGGCGTGGCGGTGACGGCAAGACGAATGGCGCGCGGTCCGCGCGTCTGGCGCGTCTGCTGCTCCATTTCCTGTCGCCCGACCACCAGCTCCTTGGCCTTCTCGAGGAACACACGTCCTTCATCGGAGAGTTCAGGTGGCGAGCCGCGGCGACGCTCGAACAGGTTGTGGCCGAGGTGTCCCTCGAGTGCGCGGATCTGGTTGCTGATGGAAGGCTGGCTCACGCCGAGGCGTTCGGCGGTGCGACGGAAATTGCAGTCGCCGGCCGCGGCTACGAAGATCTCAAGCTGCCGGAATGTGATCGACATGTGTATCGCTCGCCAGGCACTCGCAGCGAGTATAAGCGAGTCGTGATATGTGACCAGACGGTGATAACGGCGCCGTTATTCACCTGATATTGCCGCGAATGTCGCGAAGGTGTGCCCGGACATCGCCGCAGCGCGCTCCGGCTGCATCCGCGGCGCATAAAAAAACCCCGCCTTTCGGCGGGGTCATGAGTGCGCGAGCGTCCCAAGTTCAATCAACAATGCATGGACGAAAATTTCACCCGGGTGGTGTGACTGGACCTTCCGGTCCGGCCGATCGACGGTCGGCCAAGGCGTTCCCGCCTTCTGTCGCACCGCAGCGAACCCGCAAATGGAGCCGTTGCCTGCCGTGCCCAACATCATCGCCTGGGTTTCTTTTGTGCCTTCGATCCAACAACAGATCGAAACTTCAAGAATTCCAGACAGTTAGTCGCTGGGAAATCCGCTACGACTAACTGTTGGGGGCGAGTGTAGCGCGATTGTTGTTGCAAACAAACTGTCGCCACGAAAAAACAGCGTCTTTTCGTCGCATTGATCCAACAGGCAGGGGTCGTGAGGGGCTCAGGCGCCCCTCACGCGGGAAGATCAGGCAGCCAGCGCGGCCCGGAGGCGTTTCATCGCCGCCACTTCGATCTGGCGGATGCGCTCCGCGGATACGCCGTACTCACCAGCCAGCTCGTGGAGGGTGGCCTTCTCGTCGGCCAGCCAGCGCCGGCGCAGGATGTCCTTGCTGCGGGCATCCAGGCCCTCCAGCGCCACGCCGAGGCGGTCACGCTGGTCTGCATCCCATTCCTCGTTCTCGGCTTCCTGTGCCGGATCGGAACCCGGAGCGGGCAGGAAGTAGGCGGGACCGTGCGGACGGTCCTCATCCCCGGCATCGGGCGTGGGGTCGAAGGACATGTCGCGCGCGGCCAGCCGCTGCTCCATCTCGGTGACTTCGGCAGGTTCCACTCCCAGGTCGCGGGCCACGGCCTGCGTCTCGTCATGCGTCAGCCAGCCGAGGTTCTTCTTCATCTTGCGCAGGTTGAAGAACAGCTTGCGTTGCGCCTTGGTGGTGGCGACCTTCACCAGGCGCCAGTTGCGCAGCACGTAATCGTGGATTTCCGCGCGGATCCAGTGCACGGCGAAGGACACCAGGCGCACGCCCTGGTCCGGGTCGTAGCGCTTCACGGCCTTCATCAGGCCGACATTGCCTTCCTGCACCAGGTCGCCCAGCGGCAGGCCGTAGCCGGAGTAACCGCGTGCGATGTGCAGCACGAAGCGCAGGTGCGACATGACCAGCTCGCGCGCGGCCCCGAGATCGTTCTCGTCGCGGAAGCGGGTGGCCAGCTCATGCTCCTCTTCGCGGGTGAGCACGGGGATGCGTGCCACGCGATCGGCGTAGGCCTCGAAACTGCCCAGCGGACCGGCAAGCAGGGTGTCCGGGCGGGCGACCAGCATTCGGGTTGCACTCACGACAGGGATACCTCCTTCCTGGAACCTGATGTTAGCACTCAGGGACTTGGAGTGCTAAGAGGGGTGGAGGTTCCCCAAAAAGGGGATTAGATTCCCTTTTAAAACAAGAGCTTGTAAATCAGGCTCGGGGTTCGATCCGGACCAGGTGCCGGGCGGCCGCGAGGCCTGCGCCGAGCAGCCCCAGCAGGGCCCCGGCGCCCAGCAGCATGCCGGCATCCCGCAGCGTGGGAGTCAGCAGCCGGAAGCCGCTGCCATAGCTTTGCGCGAGTCTTGCCACAGGCGCATTCAGCAGGCTGAGCCCCAGCAGGACCAGCAGGGCGGCAAGCAGCGCGCCGCACAGGCCGTAGAAAAGGCCGGTGTAGAGGAAGGGGCGCCGCACGAAGGCGTTGCTGCCGCCCACGAGTTTGGTCACCTCGATCTCGGCGCGGCGGTTGTAGATCTCCAGGCGCACGGTGTTGCCGACGATGGCCAGCACTCCCACGCCCAGCAGCACGGAGGCGCCGGTGACCAGCCCGCGCAGCAGCTGCAGGATGGCGTCCAGGCGCACGATCCAGTCGCGGTCCATCTGCACCGAATCCACCTCGGGCCAGGCGGCGAGGAATTCGCGCAGCGAGGCCATGCGGGCGGGATCGGCGGCGCCGGCCTCGGGGCGCACTTCCAGGGCATGGGGCAGGGGATTCGAACCCAGCGCCTTCAGCACCTCGCCGAATCCGCCCTGCGCGGAGAAGGATTCGAGCCCTTCCTCGGCGCTGACCAGTTTCACGCTGGCGATGCCACTGCGCTGGCGCAGGCTGGCAGCCAGTTGCTGCGCTTTCTCCAGCGGCACGTCCTGCTTGAAGTAAACGTTCACATCCACCGAGGTGGCGAAATCCCCCGTGGCCTGCCGCACGCTGACGATGGCCAGGCCCAGTGCGGTGGGCAGGGTGAGGGCGATGGCGATCACCAGCACGGTGAAGGCGGTGTTCAGCGGCGAGCGCGCCAGGCGCCCGGCGGCGAACAGCGCAGACTGCAGGTGGCGCGTGAGCCAGCCGCTCATCGCTGCGCCTCCATGTGCGGCAGGTCGAAGGCAGGCGGCGGGGCTGTGGTCTGCACACGGCCTGCCTCCACGATGATCTCGCGCAACCCCCAGGCCTTCACGATGTCCAGGTCGTGCGTGGCGATGACCACGGTCACACCGACGTCGTTGAAGCGGCGGAACAGCTCCATGATCTCCAGCGACAGGGCCGGATCGAGGTTGCCGGTGGGCTCGTCGGCAATGATGAGCTTCGGCTTGCTCACCACGGCGCGCGCAATGCCCACGCGCTGCTGCTCGCCCACGGAAAGCTCCAGCGGCAGCGCGGCCGCGCGGTCGAGCAGACCCACCTGGTCGAGCGCGGCGCGCACGCGGCGGTCGATGTCCTTCAGGGAAAGTCCCGTCTCGGCAGCGTGCAGGGGCAGCGCCACGTTGTCGAAGATGCTGCGTTCGGTGAGCAGGCGATGGTCCTGGAACACCACGCCCAGCTCGCGGCGGAAAGCCGGGATGCGGCGTACCGACAGCGCGGCGGTGTTGTGGCCATTCACCAGCACCAGCCCGCGCGTTGGCCGTTCCAGCAGGGCGACCAGCTTGAGGATGGTGCTCTTGCCGGCACCGGAACGGCCGGTGAGGAACACCATCTCGCCGGTGCCGATCTCGAAGCTCGCGGCGCTCAGGGCCTCGCGGCCGTTCGGATAACGCTTGCTGGCCCGATCGAAGCGGATCATGCGCTGGACTTTACACCGCCGGCGCCGCCGAGCAGTCCATCGACGAAGGCCTCGGGCTGGAATTCGCCGAAGTCCTCCGGCTGCTCGCCGATGCCGATGAAGCGGATGGGCAGGCCCAGCTCGCGGGCAATGGCCACCACGATGCCGCCGCGCGCGGTGCCGTCGAGCTTGGTGAGCACCAGGCCTGTCACGCCCACCGCGGCGTGGAATTCGCGCGCCTGCGCCAGTGCGTTCTGCCCCTGGTTCGCATCGAGCACCAGCAGCACCTCGTCCGGTGCCGCGGGATCAACCCGCGTGAGCACGCGGCGGATCTTCTTCAGCTCTTCCATCAGGTGGCCCTGGCTGTGCAGGCGCCCGGCGGTGTCGGCAATGAAGACGTCGAAGCCCCTCGCCTGCGCGGCGCGCAGGGCATCGAACACCACCGCGGCCGGGTCGGCGCCGCCGGCCTGCTGCACGATCTCGGCGCCGCTGCGCCCGGCCCAGATGTCCAGCTGCTCGGCGGCAGCGGCGCGGAAGGTGTCGCCAGCGGCCAGCAGCACCTTGTGGCCGTCCTGCCGCAGGCGCAGCGCCAGCTTGCCGATGGAGGTGGTCTTGCCCGACCCGTTCACGCCCACCACCATCACGGTGTAGGGCCTGCGGCTGCGGTCAATCGTGAGCGGCCTGGCGCAGGGTCTCAGGATGGCCAGCAGTTCAGCGCGCAGCACGGCCAGCAATGCTTCGGCATCGGCCAACTCGTGCCGGGCCACGCTGGCGCGCAGCTTCTCGAGGATGGACTGCGTTGCAGCCACCCCCAGGTCGGCGCCGATGAGCCGTGCCTCCAGGTCATCGAGCAGTTCCGCATCGATCTTCCGGCCACGGAAAAGGCCGGCGAAATCCCCTGCGAGACGCGTCGCGCTGCGCGAGAGCTTCTCGCGCAGGCGGCCAAAAAATCCTGGAGACTCGGCCATGTCCTGCTTGCTGGCGCCCTGAAGGAAAAAGCGGCGGGAAGGAGTCGCGCATTGTAATAGGCTTCGCGCATGAAACGCTCCTTTGGTGAACTGCGCATCATTGGCGGTGCCCTGCGTGGCCGCAAATGGCGCATTCCCGACGCACCAGGGTTGCGACCCACGCCGGATCGCGTGCGCGAGACGCTGTTCAACTGGCTGGCGCCGCACATCGCAGGCATGCGCGTGCTCGACCTGTTCGCCGGCAGCGGCGCGCTGGCTTTCGAGTCCCTGTCACGCGGTGCGGCCTCGGCAGTGCTGGCGGAACAGAACGCGGCAGCGCTGGCCGTGCTGCGCGAGACGGTCACGCGTTTCGGGCTGGCAGCCCGCGTCGAAAGGTCGGAGGCACTGGCCTTCCTGCGCTCCCAGGCGGCGCACAGTTTCGACCTCGTGTTCCTCGATCCGCCCTTTGATGCGGACCTGCTGGCGCCGGCACTGCGCCTGCTTGGCGAACGCAGGGTGCTGGCGCCCGGTGGCTTCTGTTACGTGGAATGTGCCGCCGGCAGCGATCTGCCCGGCTTGCCGGCAGGCTGGACATTGCATCGTTCCGGGAAGGCTGGCGAGGTCGGGTATCATCTGCTGCATGCCGCGCCGAGCGATCTACCCCGGGACCTTTGACCCGGTCACCAATGGCCACAAGGACCTGGTACGCCGGGCCGCGGGCATCTTCGACCATGTGCTGGTGGCAGTGGCCGCCAATCCCGGCAAGACGCCGATGTTCTCGCATGAGGAGCGCGTGGCACTCACGCGCGGCGTGCTGGCCGACATCCCCAATGTGGAGGTGGTGGGCTATTCGGGCCTCACCGCCGAGTTCATGCGCCAGCAGCAGATCCGCATCGTGGTGCGCGGCCTGCGCGCGGTGTCCGACTTCGAGTTCGAGTTCCAGCTTGCCAACATGCAGCGGCACCTGCTGGCCGGCATCGAGACGGTGTTCCTCACCCCGCAGGAGCAGTTCACCTTCATCTCTTCCACGCTGGTGCGCGAGATCGCCGTCTATGGCGGGGATGTGAGCCAGTTCGTCGACCCGCTGGTGTCCGCGGAGCTGCGCCGCAAGCGCAAGCAGTAGCCATGGCCCGCGGGCTGCTTTCACTGGTGTTGTGGTTCGGCGCGACGGCGGCGCTGGCCGCAGACAGCACGCCACTGCTCGACGCCGCCTACCGCGGTGATGCTGCGCGCGTGGCGCAGCTGCTGCGGGACGGTGCCGATCCCGGCGAGGCGAACGACTTCGGCGCCACGCCGCTGTCTGAAGCCGCCCGACGCGGCGACACCGGGGTACTCAAGCTGCTGCTCGACGCCGGTGCCGATCCGCGCCAGGCCAATGCCGAGGGTGAGACGGCGCTGATGATCGTGGCCCGCACCGGCAATGTGGATGCAGCAAGGCTGCTGGTGAAGGCCGGTGCGCAGGTGGACGCGCGCGAGAGCTGGGGCGGGCAGACCGCGCTGATCTGGGCGGCGGCGCAGGGCCAGCCAGAGATGATCCGCTACCTGGCCTCCAGGGGTGCCGACGTGAACGCACGCTCCACCGTGCGCGACTGGCCCCGCCGCATGACGGCCGAAGAGCGACCCAAGGACCTCAACCGCGGCGGCCTTTCCGCGCTGCTGTTCGCGGCGCGCAATGGGCACCTCGAAAGCGTGCGCGCGCTGCTGAAGGCCGGTGCCGACATCAACTTCGCCGATCCGGATGGCAGCACTGCGCTGATCCTCGCGCTCATGAATGGCCACTGGGACACGGCACGCTTCCTCATCGAATCCGGCGCCGACGTGCACACCTGGGACTGGTGGGGCCAGACCCCGCTGTACATGGCGGTGGACATGAACACCCTGCCCACCGGCGCCCGCGTCGAACTGCCCACCATGGACCAGGCCACCGGCCTCGACATCATCCGCCTGCTGCTGGCGCGCGGCGCGAATCCCAATGCACAGCTGAAGCTGCGTCCGCCCTACCGCATGGTGTCGCAGGACCGCCTGGCCGATCCCGCCATCGACTATGGCGCCACGCCACTGCTGCGCGCCGCGAAGGCGGCAGACCTGCCAGCCATGCAGGTGCTGCTGGATGCCGGCGCCCTGGTCGACCTGCCCAATGCCTACGGCCATACGCCGCTGATCGTCGCGGCCGGCGCCACGCGCGGCCGTGCCCTGCCCACGCGAGGCGGCAATTACACCGAAGAGCGCGCCATCGAGGCAGTGAAGCTGCTGCTGGCAGCCGGCGCCAACGTGAATGCCTCCGGCTACAAGCCACCCGGCGGCAGGCAGGGCGAAATCCGCTGCACGGGCTACGTGGTGATCCCCGACTGCTATGTCGGCGAGACTGCCATGCACGGCGCGGCGCTGCAGGGCTGGCCGAAACTGGCGCAGGTGCTGAAAGACGCGGGCGCCAACGTCGATGCCGAGGACGCCGACGGCAAGACACCGCTGGACTACGCGATGGGCCGCTATCGCCTGGGTTTCCTCGAGAATGCGCCGGCGCCGAAGAACGAGATGGCGGCGGCCCTGCGCAAGCTGGGCGCCACGAAGGAATCCCCGGCTGCACCGCCACTGCCGCCCGGTGCGCGGCCTGTCGTGGTCGCCGAAGTACCCGCGCTGCCTTACTGAGCGCGCCTGGCCTTGCCAGGCTTCTTCACTTTCTTCACCGGCGCGGCAACGGGCAGCACGATCTCGATGCGCGGCGCACGGCCGGCGCGCCTCGGCAGCAGGCCCTGCTGGTGCAGTTCCACCGCGCGCCACAGGTACCAGGCCCCGGCCGAGCGATACGGCTTCCAGCGTTCGGCGTAGGCCAGCAGCGCCTTGGGCTTCGGCAGTCCCTTCAGTCCGTAGGCCAGGCGGAAGCCGTTGCGCACCCCGTAGTCATCGGCGGGCATCACATCGAGCCGGCCGAGGTGGAACATCAGCAGCATCTGCGCCGTCCAGGGGCCGACGCCGCGCACCGCCACGCAGCGCGCGATTACCGCATCATCCTCCATCTTGGCCAGCACCTCATCCGCCGGCAGCCTGCCGTCGAGCACATGCGCAGCCAGGTCCTTCAGTGCCGCGATCTTGGCGAAGGAGAAGCCCACCGCCCGCAATGACTCCGGTGTGGCCGCCACCAGTTGCTGCGGCGTGGGGAAGCGGCCGCCATGCAGATCGACCAGGCGCCCGATGATCTTGCCGGCCACCACGCCGGAGAGCTGCTGGCTGGCGATGGAGCGCGCCAGCGTCTCGAACACCGTGCGCTCCGGCTTCCGGTGAAGGTCATATGCCGTCGATATTGAAACAATCGACGCCACCACGGGGTCTTTTGTGGCGAAATGCCTTAGTAATCGCGCCTTCATCCCCTTGCCTTCGCCAGCCCTACTGCTGGCAGGTCGGGCACCAGTAGGTTGCCCGCTGGCCCTGCACGCGCTGCTTCACCAGCGCCCCGCAGCGCAGGCATTGCGCCCCGGCACGGCCGTAGACGAACAGCTTCTGCTTGAAGTAACCCGGCTCCCCGCCCGCGCCCACGTAGTCGCGCAAGGTCGTGCCGCCGGCGAGGATGGCCTCGCCCAGCACCGTCCTGATCGAATCCACCAGCGTGGTGCACTCGGCACGCGTCAACGAACGCGCCGCGCGTCCCGGGCGGATGCCCGCGCGGAACAGCGCCTCGCTCGCATAGATGTTGCCCACCCCCACCACCAGCTGGCTGTTCATGATGGCCAGCTTCACCGCCACCCGCCGCCGGCGCAGCACGCTGTGCAGGTAGTCCGCATCGAAGGCGTCATCCAGCGGTTCGGGCGCCAGGTCGCGCAGCAGGGGATGGCCGGCCGGATCGCCAGTGAGGTGATGCAGGCTGCCGAAGCGCCGCGGATCGTTGAAGCGCAGCGTCCAGCCCGAATCCAGTTCCACGTCGAAATGATCGTGCGTCTCGCGGGCGGTACTTACCGGCAGCACGCGCAGGCTGCCCGACATTCCCAGGTGCACCATCAGGTGCCCCTCATCCAGCCGCAGCAGCAGGTACTTGGCGCGCCTCTGCACCGCATGGATGCGCTGTCCCTGCGCCCACGCCGGCAGGCGCGCATGCACCCGCCAGCGCAGGCTCGGCTGGTGCACGGGCAGGCGGACGATGGTGCGGTCGGTGACATGCGGCGCGATGCCGCGCGCGGTGGTCTCGACTTCCGGCAGTTCAGGCATGTTCCCCCGGAGTATCGCACCCGCGTGAAGGCTGTCCAGAAGTCGCCAGCTGCCTGCACCTGGCGGTTTGTGGAACCCACAAAACGCAAAACCCGCCGAGGCGGGTTCTGCGCGGACTAGCAAGAGCCTGGAGAGGGCCGCTTACTTGATCTTGGTTTCCTTGTACGTCACGTGCTTGCGCACCACCGGATCGTACTTCTTGGTCTCGAGCTTCTCCGGATGCAGGCGCTTGTTCTTCATCGCCACGTAGAAGTGTCCGGTGTTGGCCGTGGACAGCAGCTTCACTTTCTCGCGCATGGCAGCTCCTTCAGACCGACGCGCCAGAGGCGCGCATCTTGGCGATCACCGCGTCGATGCCGTTCTTTTCGATGGTGCGCAGGCCGCGGCTCGAAACGCGCAGCTTGATCCAGCGCTTCTCGTCTTCCAGCCAGAAACGCTGCTCATGCAGGTTGGGCAGGAAGCGGCGCTTCTTCTTGTTGTTGGCATGCGAGACGGTGTTGCCGACCGTCGGGCGCTTGCCGGTCACTTCGCAGACGCGGGACATGGCGAAATCCTTGGGTTCCAGTTGCGGCGACCGGCCGGGGGCAGGGCGCCAAAAAGGGCGTGCTTTATACCAGTCGGGGCGCCACCCGGGCAAGGGGCCGGTTCGGGCTTGCCTAGAGCACCCCGCGCTCCGCCAGGGAAACGCAGCGGCTGTCCCCGACGATGAGATGGTCCAGCACCCGGATGTCGACCAGCCCAAGGGCGTCCCGGAGCCGCAGGGTGATGAGTTCGTCCGCCTGGCTGGGCTCAGCCACCCCGGAAGGGTGGTTGTGGGCCAGGATCACCGCTGCTGCATTGCGGCAAAGCGCCTGCCGCACCACCTCCCGGGGATGCACGCTGGCCCCGTCGATGGTGCCCCGGAACAGCTCATCGAAGGCGATCAGCCGGTGCCGGTTGTCCAGGAACAGGGCGCAGAACACCTCGTAGGGCAGGTCGCGCAGCCGGGCGACGAGGAACACCCGGGTGGCGGCCGGGGAGCCGAGCAAGGGGCCGGCCGCCGCCTCCTGCTGGAAATGCCGTCGCGACAGTTCCAGCGCGGCCTGCATCAGCCCGTAACGGCGGTGCCCGAGCCCCGGGGTGTCGCTGCACCGGCCACGGTCTGCGGACATCAGGCCGCGCAGCGATCCGAACTGCCGGATCAGCTCCCCGCCCAGCTCCACCGCGCTTTTGCCGCGGCAGCCGGTGCCAAACAACACTGCCAGCAGCTCTGCATCGGTGAGCCGGTCGGGCCCATGCGCCAGCAGCTTTTCCCGGGGCCGCTCTGCGGCCGGCCAGTCACGAATCGACATGTTCGGTCCCTCCAGCCCCGAGTCTGAACGGCTCATCGCCCTGCCAAGGGGCCCATTCCTTGCCACAAACACAAGAAAGTTAGCTTGGCGCCATGCCAACCAGTGGAACCGCCATCCGGCACATCCGGACCCTGCTCGCCCTGGCGCTCGCCGGCGTGCTGCTGTGGCAGTTCGGCAGCTTCCTGCTGGTGCTGTTCGTGGCCGTGCTGCTGGCAGTGGGCCTGAATGCGCCCGCTGCCCGGCTCGCGCGACATACCCCGCTCAGCTATGGCTGGTGGCTGCTCATCGTCATCGTCGTGCTGCTGGCGGTAGCCGTGGCCACTTCCTGGGCCGTGGCCCCTGCCGTGGCCACCCAGGCCGACGAGGTGCGGGAGCGGGTGCCGGAACTGCTCGAACTCGCGCGAAGCCGGCTGGGGCAGTACCAATGGGGGAGGGACCTGCTGGAGTCCAACCCGGGCGTGGACGATGTCGCCTCCAGCCGCGGCCTGTGGACCGGCCTCGCCGGCGCCTTCTCCACCACCTTCGGCGCCCTGGCCAACCTGGTGCTGATCCTTTTCGTCGGCCTCTACCTGGCGGTGGAGCCGGGCCTGTACCAGCGCGGCCTGCTGTTCCTGGTGCCGGAAGGCTCGCGCGCCCGCACCCGCGCGCTGCTCGCCGAATGCGGCTCGGTGCTGCGCTACTGGCTGTTCGGCACGCTGCTGTCGATGTCCATCATCGGTGTGCTCACCTTCATCGGCCTGACCCTGCTGGGTGTGCCGCTGGCGCTGATCCTGGCGCTGATCGCGGCCCTGTTCGCCTTCGTGCCCAACATCGGTCCCGTGCTGGCCGCGGTACCGGCGGTGCTGCTGAGCCTGCTCGACGGACCCCGCCCCGCCCTGTATGTCGCGCTGCTCTACATCGGCGTGCAGGCGGTGGAGAGCTACCTGATCACCCCGTTCATCCAGCGCAGGACCGTGAGCCTGCCCCCGGCGCTGACCATCACCGCGCAGTTCCTGCTGGGGATCATGGCGGGCGGGCTGGGGCTTTTCGTGGCCACCCCGCTGGCCGCCATCGGCCTCACGGTGGTGCGACGCGTGAAATCCCGGCAGAAGTGAGGAATCGCGCACACTGGCCGGCCCCAGGGTGGCTGCATCGGCAGGTTGCCGGGCCCGATGCGCCATTGTGGATAAGCAAATCCGCCCCGGTACATGGATAACCGGCAGCCGCGATTCCACACTTTCACCCATGAGCGGCAAACGCATCCTGCTTGGCGTCACCGGCGGCATCGCGGCCTACAAGAGCCCCGACGTCGTGCGGCGCCTCATCGAGCGCGGCGCGCAAGTGCAGGTGGTGATGACCACCGGCGCGCGCGAGTTCGTGCAGCCGCTGACCTTCCAGGCCGTCTCCGGCCGCGAGGTGCGCAGCGACCTTTGGGATGAGACCGCCGAGCGGGCGATGAGCCACATCGAACTCGCGCGCTGGGCCGACTTCGTGCTGATCGCGCCGGCCACTGCCGACTTCATCGCGCAGCTCGCGCATGGCATGGCCGACAACCTGCTGAACACCGTGTGTCTGGCCACCAGCGCACCGCTGGCGGTCGCGCCGGCGATGAACCGCGTGATGTGGGCCAATGCCGCCACCCAGGCCAACATCGCCACGCTGCGCGCGCGCGGCGTGCATGTGTTCGGTCCCGACAGCGGCAGCCAGGCCTGCGGCGAGGTGGGCGAGGGCCGCATGCTCGAGCCCGTGGAGATCGCAACCAGTGTCTTCTCGGTGCTGCCGGCGGAAGGCCCGCTGAAGGGCCGCAAGGTGCTGATCACTGCGGGCCCCACGCGTGAGGCCATCGATCCGGTGCGTTTCATCAGCAACCGCAGTTCCGGAAAGATGGGCTACGCCGTGGCGCAGGCCGCGCGCGAGCGTGGCGCTGAAGTGGTGATGGTCAGCGGGCCGGTGAACCTCCCCGTGCCGGCCGGTGTGCGCCGTGTGTGCGTGGAGAGTGCGCAGCAGATGTATGAGGCGGTGCAGGCCGAGCTTTCCGGCACCGACATCTTCATCGGCGCCGCGGCCGTGGCCGACTACCGACCCGCCGAACCGGCCTGCACCAAGATCAAGAAGGTGAGCGACACACTGGAAGTGCGCATGGAGCGCACGGTGGACATCCTCGCCACCGTGGCCGCGCGTGCCGACCGGCCCTACATGGTGGGATTTGCCGCCGAGACCAACGACGTCGAGAAGCACGCGCTCTCGAAGCTGGAACGCAAGCGGCTGGACCTGATCGCGGCCAACGAGGTGGGCGAGACCAAGTGCTTCGAGCGCGATGACAACGCCCTCACGCTGTACTGGCCGGGTGGTGGAAAGCTCGAGCTGGGGTCGGGCGCGAAGACGGAGCTGGCGCGCAAGCTTGTGGAAGTCATCTCAGCGCGCTACCTGCAGCACCTGGCGCGAAGCCGGCGATAGTGGCGTAGCGTCTCTCAGGCGCCGGCGCCGCCCGGATTCGGCATCTCGTAGTACGCCACGTCGAAGTCCCGCCAGGGCGTGCGATGCACCCGGTCATCCACGTAGCGCATGCCGAGCTTGCGCATCACCGCCGTGGAGCCGATGTTCGCAGGGTCGGCAATGGCACAGAACACCCGAATGCCTGGCCGCTGGCGCAGCACGCTGATGATGGCGGCCGCCGCCTCCGTGGCAATGCCCTGTCCCCAGCAGTGGCGCTTCAGTCGCCAGCCCAGCTCCACGTTGTCCGGTTCGTGATACGACGTGCCGATGCCGTACTGCCGCGCCAGTATCCAGCCGAGGTAGGCGCCATCCTCTCGCCTGCGCACCTCCCACAACCCGAATCCCGCGGCCGGGTCGGTGAAGCCGATCATCCGCGGCAAGAACTGCTGCTCGATTTCTTCCCATGTGGAAGGCTTGCTGTCGTTGAGGTAACGCATCACCTCGGGATCCTGGTCCAGCTCGAACAACAGTGGCGCATCGGCGCTATCCATCAGGCGGAAGGCGAGGCGGCGAGTGGGGGGAATCTGGACGGCAGTACTCATTCGCCGATGCTATCCCGCCATCCGGCTGGCGGCGCCAGCGTCATTTAGGTGTAGGCTTTGAAGGACCAATCCACCGAGGTGCCGCCATGCAGGCCTTCCTGATCCGCCTCCTGATCTGCGCGCTGGGGCTATGGCTGGCCTCTGCGGCTGTGCCCGGCATCATCATCCAGGGCACCGGCACGCTCCTCCTCGCGGCGCTGCTGATGGGCATCGTCAACGCCCTGGTGAAGCCTGTGGCTTTCGTCCTTACTCTGCCGATCACCATCGTCACGCTGGGCATCTTCCTGCTGGTGCTGAACGCGGCAATGTTCGCGCTGGTCGCCTGGATGCTGCCGGGTTTCTCCGTGAGCGGCTTCTGGGCGGCGTTGTTCGGCTGGCTGATAGTCTCCATCGTGAGCTGGTTCGCGTCATCGTTTATCGGGCGTGGGGGAAGCTGATTGCCGGCGCGGCCTGGTTACCCGGGTTCCATCAACGTGGCCGGAATGTCGCCGGTCATGCCGCTACTATCACCCGCATGCACCAACTGAAAGTCCGCGTCCTCGACGCGCGCATCGGCAGCACCTGGCCGCTGCCCACCTACGCCACCACCGGCTCCGCCGGCCTCGACCTGCGCGCCGTGATCGACGCCCCCATCGAGCTCGCCGCCGGCGCCACCACGCTGCTGCCCACGGGCCTTGCCATCCACATCGACGACCCCGGCTACGCCGCCATGATCCTGCCGCGCTCCGGGCTCGGCCACAAACATGGCATCGTGCTGGGCAACCTCGTCGGCCTCATCGACTCCGACTACCAGGGCCAGCTGATGGTCTCCTGCTGGAACCGCGGCAGCAGCGCCTTCACCATCCAGCCCGGCGAGCGCATTGCGCAGCTGGTCATCGTGCCGGTGCTGCAGGTGGAGCTGAAGGTGGTGGAGGATTTCGCAGCCAGCGCACGCGGCGCCGGCGGCTTCGGGCATTCCGGGAGAAGCTAGATGATCATCACCGGACCGCAGTGCCGCGCGGCGCGCGCCTTGATCGAGCTCTCGGCAGAGCAGGTGGCCGGTGAAGCTGGCGTGAGCGCGCAGGTTGTCCGTGACTTCGAATCAAAAATCGCCGATCCGGGAGAAGCGGTGAAGCGCCGGCTGTTCGCGGCGCTCGAGGCGGCCGGCGCCGTGTTCATTCCCGAGAACGGCGGTGGCGTTGGCGTGCGCCTGAAGTATTCGCGCCGCGACGTGCGCGGCGTGAACAAGTGGGAGAGCGAGGGCGGTCCGGTCGGCGAAGACGACGTGTGAAGCCGGTGCGAGCCGGGTCGCCTGAATACCCGCGCCAGCGCAAAAAACCCCCTCCAGGAGGCATTCAGGGCCAGTTCAGCGCCCCGGCGTAGGCTCACTGCCATGAACAGAAAAATGGCTGCCGGTCTCCTGCTCTCCGCATCGCTGGGCCTTGGCGCCTGCGCCTACAACCCGCCGCCGCCCTCGGCCCCGCCTGCGCCGCCGCCCAACCTGACCAAGGTCTATTTCTATCCCTCCCAGGGCCAGTCGGCGGCCCAGCAGGACCGCGACCGCTACGACTGCTACGTCTGGGCCGTGGACCAGACCGGCTTCGACCCCTCGCGCCAGATCGGCCCCCGCGAAGCCCGCGCCGCCGTGGTGCCGGCGCGCCCGGCAGGTGAGACCATCGGCACTGCCGCCGCAGTAGGTGCGGTGATCGGCGCCGTCGCTGCCGGCCCCGGCGATGCCGCCAAAGGTGCCGTGGTCGGCGCCCTGGCAGGATCGGTGGTGGGTTCAGCCGCTGCCAGCGCGGACCAGCAGCAGGCCCAGGCCGCGCAGGTGCGCCACGACCGCCGCGGCAATGGACGCTACGAACGTGAGGCGACCGAATACCGGCGCGCCATGTCCGCGTGCCTCGAAGGCCGCGGCTATTCGGTGAGGTGAGCAAGATGAACAGCACGCTCCGCAAGACTTTCCAGGTGATGCTGGCCGCCACGGCGCTGGCCGCCGGCTCCCTGGCATCGCCCGCCGGCATCACCGGCAAGATCGCCCGCGAGTCGCGCGGGGAGTCACAGGAACAGCGCTCCGAGCCGCGCCCGTCGCGCAATGAACAGCCCGCGCGCAGCGAGCAGCCGCGTCGCAGCGAGCCGGCCCCTCGCGCCGAGCGCCGCTCCGAGCCCGCGCAGCCGCAGGCGCGCACCGAATCCCAGCGCGCAGGCGTGCTCCGCCAGTCGGTGCAGGGCACCAGGAGTAACGAGAGCGAAGGTCGCGCCCGTCCGGCGCCGCGCCCGGCAACGCCCGCAACTCCCGCATCGCCTGCCACCCCCGCGACACCCGCCAGGCCTCCGGTGGCCCAGGGCAGCAGTCCGCGTGGCAACAACCCGCCGGCCACCTCGGGCAATCGCGGCGGCAACCGCGATGGCGATGACCGCTCGCGCGGCGGCTCGCGCGGCAACGACCGCGACGCGGACCGCAACAACGATCGCGGCGTGCTTGGCAACATCGTGCGCGAGCAGCGCGACAACGACCGCGGCCGCGACTGGGATCGCGATACAAACACCGACCGCGACCGTGGCGATCGCCGCGACGCCTGGCGTGAACGCAGCCGCGACTACGATCGCGACCGCCGCCATCGCCATGTGCACGTGGTCCATCAGTTGCCGGCCGGCTACCGCGACTACTGGTGGAACGGCAGCCGCTACTACTACTACGACGGTTTCTGGTACCGCCCGCAGGGCACCAGCTTCATCACCGTCGGCATTCCATATGGCCTGTTCGTGACCACGTTGCCGGGTTCCTACACCAGCTTCTGGTACGACAGCACCCGCTACTACTACTCCGACTACCACTACTACACGTATGAGCCCGCGCGCCGGGGCTACGTGGTCGTTCGCTCACCTTATGGAGACGACTATGACTACGCAGCCGGTGATGCGGAGGAGCCCGCGCAGGACCTGTACGTCTACCCTGCCCAGGGCCAGAGCGAGCAGCAGCAGGCGGATGACCGTTATGAGTGCCACCGCTGGGCCGTGTCCGAGACGGATTACGATCCGATTGATGACGAGTACGACGCCGCCCTGCGCGAGGACTACCTCCGCGCGATCACGGCCTGTCTGACTGGCCGCGGCTACACGGTGCGTTGAGCGCTGACCGCCCCTAGCGGATCGAGGGGCGGTTGATCAGCTCGAGATAACGGCTGATGTACCCGTCGTACTTCGCGGTCATCTCCTCGCGGCGCTTCTGGTGCCCTGCCAGCACTTCCTGTGTCGAGCGCCGCTCGGCCAGTGCATACACCGCCTCGTTGGCCAGTGCATCCGGCACGCGTCGCGCATTCGCTGAGCGGGAATAGGGCTTGAAGTTGCTCATGCGCTGCCGCAGTGAAACCAGCCGCTCCTCCACCGAGGCCACCGATCCCTTCGCCAGTTCGATGTGGCTGTCGATCAGCGCCAGCTGCTCGTCTCGCGCGCGCTCGATGTCGCTGACCTTGGTATAGGTGGTGAGCAGGAAGCTGTCCTGCGCCTTGCGGCGGGATTCCTCTTCAAGCTGCTGGCGCGCCGCGGCGGCTTCTTCGGGCGTCATCTGGCGCGGGATCTCGCGCACAGGAACACCCTGGCGGTTCAGCACCGTGCTGCCGGACTTGGCCGCTTCCGGTGGCGGCGCGTCGCCGTAGTGGACGACGCCGTTCTCATCCACCCAGCGACGGATGGTGCGTTCCGCGGCATGCAACGAGGCCGCGAGCAGCACCACGCTGGTTGCCAAGGCAACGACGAGAGGCTTGTTCATGCTGCGATCCTCCCTCCATCGGCGGGCGAATGCAAAGCCCGCGCCAGCCCGGTCCGTGCGTTGTGTCACATCCCGGCCGCGCCGTAGCGCGAGCGATAGGCTTCCATTGCGGCCAGGGCGCCCTGGGGCAGCAGGCCCCCGCCCGTGCGCATGGTGTCGATCAGGCCACCCAGGCTCAGGATGCTCACCGCGGGAATTCCGTAGAGCCGCTGCACTTCCTGCACGGCGGATTCGGGCAGATCGTTGCCCTGCGCATCGCGTCCGCGTTCCTGGCGATCCAGCGCCAGCGCCACGCCCACCGGCTGGCCGCCTGCGGCACGGATGATCTCGATGGATTCGCGGATCGCAGTGCCGGCGGTGATCACATCATCAACGATCAGCACGCGGCCGGCCAGCGGCCTGCCGACGATGCTGCCACCTTCGCCATGCGTCTTGGCCTCCTTGCGGTTGAACGCATAGGGCATGTTGCGCGCATGGTCGTTGTAGAGCGCCGCGGCGGTGGCCGCCACCAGCGGAATGCCCTTGTACGCGGGGCCAAAAAGCATGTCGAAGGCCAGGCCCGACTGCACGATGGCGGCCGCATAACAGCGACCCAGCACCGCCAGGGATGCGCCGTCGTCGAAGGATCCGGCATTGAAGAAATACGGGCTGACCCGTCCGGACTTGAGGGTGAATTCGCCGAAGCGCAGTGCGTTGCGCGCCAGGGCGAGGCGGATGAATTCGCTGGCGTAGTCTTGCATCTTGCCTTGTCCAAAGCCGCTATGATGCCGGCGGTGCGCATGATAACCCTGTACTGAACGATGGATTGCAAGCCGTGAGCCGCGGAGCGGATGCGCAGCCGTTCTGGCGGTCGCTGAAACCCTACCTGGAGAAGGAAGTCCTCGGGGCATTCTTCGTCACCGTTTCCTCCGGGTTCCCCTACGCCATGATCGCCGCCACGCTCACCACGCGGCTGGCCCAGGACGGCATCAAGAAGAGCACGGTCACCGCGTTCTCGCTGGCCTTCCTCGCCTACAACATGAAGTTCCTGTGGGCCTGGATCATCGATGCGGTGAAGTTGCCCGTGATCGGCCGCCTCGGGCATCGCGTCTCCTGGATGCTGGTCTCCGGCGTGCTGGTGATGGCCGCCGTCACCAACCTCGCGCTGGTTGATCCTGCAGCCAGTGTGCAGGCCACGGCCATTGCGGCCATCCTGGTGGCGGCCGCCGGCGCCACCTACGACATCGTGATCGATGCCTACCGCATCGAGACCCTGAAGCCTAATCAGCTCGGCACGGGATCCGGCATGAGCCAGTATGGCTGGCGCATCGGCTCGGCCGGCGCTGCTGCACTGGCCCTGGTGGTGGCGGGGCGTGCGGGATGGAGCGTGGGTTATCTTGCGACGCTGCTGTTTGCGCTGCCTGCGATGGCCACCGCGCTGATCCTTGGCGAGCCGGCGCGGCATGTGGTGCATCAGGCGCGCCACGGCATCGCGGAGCTATGGGATTCCATCGCGGGTCCCTTCGTGGAGTTCTTCCGCCGCCACGGCGCGTGGCTGGTGCTGGTGTTCATCCTGGTCCACAAGATCGGCGATACCCTCTCGCAGCTCACCGTGCGGCTGCTGTTCGATGACCTGCAGTTCACCAACGACGAGATCGCCCTTTACGACGTGGGCGTGGGGTTCTGGGCCTATCTCATCGGCATCTTCATCGGCGGCATCGCCTACACGCGCATGGGGCTGAAGCGCTCGGTGCTGCTGGCGCTGGTACTGATGGGACTCACCAACATCAGCTTCGCGCTGCTGGCAGCGGCCGGCCACAGCAACATGGGACTGGCGGTGGCCATCGGCTTCGAGAACGCGGCCAGCGGATTTGGTGGCGTGGTGGTGGTCGCGTACTTCTCCGCGCTGTGCAACCTGCAGTTCACCGCTTCGCAATATGCACTCATCTCCGCCGCCAGCAGTGTGTTCGGGCGCATCGTCACCGGCACCACGGCCGGCGCGTTGATCGAGAAACTCGGCTACGTGAATTTCTACGTACTCACCGCGCTGACAGCGCTGCCGGGCATCCTGCTGTTCTGGTACATGATGCGCAGGGGCCTGGTGGACCAGGCGCTGGGTGATGCCGGCAGGTCCGGTGCAGGCGACAGTCGATGACGCTGCTCGCAGCCGGCACAGTGTTGGCGCGGCTCACGGATCTTGCGGACGGAGCCGCGCGCGTAGTTGATCTGGCAGAGGATGTGTTTCCTCCGGTCACGGCCCTGCTGGTGCGCGAAGGCGATCTCGTGCACGCCTATCTCAATCGCTGCCCCCACGCCGGACGGCCACTGAATTTCGGACCCGGCAGTTGCACGACGCCCGATGGCGAGCTGCTGCAGTGCCATGCGCATGGCGCCCTGTTCGAGAAGGCCACCGGGCTGTGCATCGCCGGACCCTGCGTCGATGATTCATTGCGCAGGCTGCCGGTCGCCGTGGTCGAAGGCGAGGTCCGCCTGACCGCGGAACTGGACATCAACCAGCTGTCACGGTCGCCCTGGTAGGGCCAGCCGCGGGCTGGGCGCGTTGATGGACTTTGGCGGGAGCCGGGCCCGATACTGTGGCGGTCCGGCCTGAAAGCAGGGATGGTATGCATCTGAAATTCGCACGTTCGATCCTGGCCGGCCTGGCCGCATTGATGCTGCTCAGCGCATGCGGCAAGAACAGCGGTGGGCCGCAGTCACCGGTCAATGTCTTCCCGAAGGCCCATGCCGGTTCTGCGCAGGCGGTGATTTCCGGCGCCACCGTCACGCTTAACGGCAGTGCCAGCAATGATCCGGATGGCAGCATTGTGTCCTATAGCTGGACGCAGACTGCCGGCCCCACGGTCACGCTTTCGGATGCCGCCGCGGTGCAGCCCACCTTTGTTGCGCCGACCGTGACGTCCGCCGTGACGCTGCGCTTCTCGCTGCTGGTGACGGACAACAGCGGTGCGAAGAGCTCGGCCGCGACGGTGGCAATCACCGTGAGCTCTAGCACCGCTGGAACGGTAACGCTGACGGGGCAGGTGAGGTTCGAGCGGGTCAATTTCGTACCCGGCCCACCCTATGGGCTCAATTTCGCCGCTCCCACGCTGCAGCCTGCGCGCGGCGTGACAGTGAAAGTGCTGAATTCCGGTTCGCTGGCTCTCTATCAAGAGGGCGCGACGGATGCCAGCGGAAACTTCAGCATTAACGTGCCAGGGGACACCGACGTGGTCTTGCAGGTGGTGGCCAGTATGCAGCGCACAAGTGGACCCGGGCCACGCTGGAACGTGCGCGTGCAGAACGGGACTGGCAACCTCGCGCCCTACAGCTACAACAGCGCGGCATTCAACACCAGTGTGGGCTCCCAGAACGTCAACATTCCCACTGGACTGCTGCCCACGGGAGTACCCATCTCCGGGCAGCACAGTATCTCTGGGCCGTTCGCTATCCTGGATACCATTTATACCGCCATGCAGGCGGTGATCTCGGCAGAGCCAGAGATTGAACTTCCGGCCTTGTACGTGGACTGGGGTACGCAGAACCGGGGCGTCGGGTCAGGCACCTTTTTTTCCGGCACGAATGGACAGCATATCGCTCTCCTTTCTGACCCCACCGAAGACACCGACGAGTTCGATCAGCACGTGGTGGCGCATGAGTTCGGGCACTACATCGAGAACAACTTCTCGCGCTCCGACAGCATTGGAGGGCCGCATGGGCTTGGTGACCGGCTCGACATGCGCGTGGCATTCGGCGAGGGCTTCGGCTATGCATTCGCCGCAATTGTGCTGAACGACCCGGATGCGCGCGACAGCTTCGTCAGCGGTGGAACGCAAGCGGCAGGTCGGTTCGTAGTCGAGACGGACCCTCCGGCTGGTGGGTCAGGTGCCGGCTGCTGGTGCAGCGAGACCTCAGTGTGGTCGATCCTGTGGGACCTCTACGATCCCGTTGGGGAATCGAATGACAACGTTGCGATGGGCTTTACCCCCATCTGGCAGGTGATGACCGGCGCCCAGCGCACGACCCCCGCAATGACGAGCATCTTCTCGTTTGCGGCGGCGCTGAAGGCTGTAATGCCCGGGGATGCTGCTGGCATCGATGCGCTGCTTACCGCGCAGAACATCACCGCTGCCGGCATCGAGCCTTTTGCCGGCACCCAGGCAAGCGCGCCTTTCACGGACATGCTGCCGCTGTACCGAACGATCACGTCCGGGCTGGCAGTCAATGTGACCAATACAGGGACCCGGACTCCGGAGCGCCTGTACAACAAGGCGGGCAACAGGACTTTTCTGCGTTATGTGCCCACCACGTCAGGTATCGTGAATATTTCGGTGGTCACATCGAACACCAACGTCTCACCAGCCGCAGCTGATCCGGACTTCTGGGTATTCCGGAGTGGAGTTCCAGTTGCCGCAGCACAGGATTCGCCGCTCGACGAACCGGCGGCGCGGACCGAAACTGGTTCCCTCACTGTGACGGCAGGCCAGACCTACATCATCGATGCATACGACTGCGCGAATGGCTGCGCCGCGGATCCCGTGCAGGGCGTTGCAGGTGACTACATCCTCACCGTAACCGTTACCCCACAGTAAACATCATCTCAGGCATCGAACCATGCAAATCAATTCATTCCGCGGCAGGTTCAACACAGCAGTGGGTGTTATTTCGCTGGCACTTGTAGTCGGCGCCTGCCGCCCCAAGCCGCCGGAATCTCCGCCTGCTCCTGTTCCGCCCGCGCCGGAGGTTTCCGTGCCCGCAACGCCCGACTCGGCTGCGTTGTCTCTGCCCGAGGCTGAGCGGGCGGATTCAACTCTCGTGGCATCGGCGCCCTCACCGGATGTGAGCGCGCCCCGGGCCCCGTCGCGCGAGCCGGAACTCTCTGCGATGAAACTTGCGCTCCCGGCCTCCTCAAAGCTCGGCGTTCCCGTCGACCTCCACTACCAGCTCGACGGCGCCGCCGAGCCCGGCCGCCCCGTCACGCTGCATCTCGCGGCCGTTCCGCGCATGGCCGGCAACCTCTCGGTGAGCATCAAGGAAGCCGAAGGCCTGCAGGCCACCGTCGCGCCGATGACGCAGCAGAAGGCCGCCGCAGGCACCGCCTACCGCCAGCAGATGGCAGTAACGCGCACCGCGAATGGTCCGCAGGAAGTCCGCGTACTCGTGACAATGGAAACGCCCGAAGGCTCAGCCTTCAGCTGGTTCGGAATCCCGCTGACGCCCTGATCACTCGAAAAGATCGAGGTCAGACAACGCATCGGCGCGCAGCCCGCGCGCCTCTTCGACGGTCTGCTGCGGCGTCATGCCGAACTGGTCGTGATAAAGGTCTTCATCACGATCCACTGCCAGCCGTGCATCTTCCGGCGCGTCGGCCGCTGCCAGTGACCCTGCGCGGCAGCGCGTGGCCCAGTCGTCGAGATCGATTTCTTCGAGCGCGCCGTCCGCATGCTGCACCTCCACCACGCGTTCGTATTCGTCGATCGCGACGACCTCGAACAGCTGCCCGTGGCTGGTGTACCAGTCTCCCACGATGGGATCGATGCACTGCATGTTGCGCATTCGCTGCTCCCGGGCGGTCGATGCCGCGGAATCTGATGGCACTGTTATCCTGCTCCCGATGAAGCGAGGTCACAAGCGCTGAATTTTGCGCAAAGCATCATGATTGATCAGCTGCTGAAGTTCTTCGTCACCTTCCTTGTGGTGGTGGAGCCGATTGGTGTGATCCCCATCTTCATTGCCATGACAGAAGGTGTGGCGGAGAAAGAGCGCCGACGCATGGCACGCAAGGCCGTGCTGATTGCTGGTGCGATCTTCCTGCTGTTTGCAATCGGGGGCGGGCAGTTCCTGCGCCTGCTGGGCATCAGCCTCGACGCCTTCCGCATCTTCGGCGGCCTGCTGCTGCTGCTGATCGCGCTGGAGATGGTGTTCGCCCGCGAATCCGGTTCGCGCAGCTCGACCCCGGAAGTGGAGGAGGGCAAGGCACGCAGCGACATCTCCGTCTTCCCGCTGGCTTTCCCCTTCATCGCCGGCCCCGGCTCGCTCACTACCATACTGCTCAACTTCGGTCCCGCGTCGCATGATCCGCTGCTGTTCGGCGGGCTGCTGGCCTGCGTGGCGCTGGCGCTGCTCTGTGCACTGGGCACGCTTTACCTCGTGACGCCGATCAACCGCGCGATGGGTGTCACCGGCGCGAATGTGCTGAACCGCCTGTTCGGCGTGGTACTGGGCGCGCTGGCAGCGCAGTACGTGCTGGATGGACTGCGCGGCAGCCTGCTGGCGCCGGCCGGCTCAGGCTGAGGACTTCGGCACCACGCCCAGCGTCGCGCACAACGAAGCCAGGCGGGGACCTGGCGGGCCCGCACCCGCCGGCGAACTGAGGAAGTCCTCCAGCATTCCCTGCGCGGCCCGGCGCCGTCCTGTCTGCAATGCGTAGTCGGCCAGCGTGACGGCGGTGGTTTCTTCGGCGGGAACGAAACGACCACCGGAAGCCCGCAAAGTATCAGCGGCCGCGAGGGCCAGCGAGGGCTGCCCGCGCGCCAGCAGCAGTGGCAACAGGCCCAGCAGCAGGCGCGCGAACTGCTGCGGTTCATTCCACTGCCGGCCCGCGGCGAGCAGCGCCTGCGTATCGATGGCGAACTGGTAGCCGTCCGCTTCGCGCAGCCATAGCGTGGCGGCGTCGATGGCGCGCGGCGCATCCCTGGCCCGCAGGCTTTCGTAGAGGTGGTCGAACAGCTGCTGGCGACGCCTTTCGCGCTCGTGTGCCGCAGTTTCCGCCCGCCTCTCCGGGCTGATGCGCGCGGCGAAACCCAGCTCGATGCGGCGCTGGTACACCACGCCGCCGATGGAGGCGTAGGCCAGCAGCAGCAACAGCTGCAGCACGGCGTAATACAGCCAGCCGGGACCGATCAGCTGCACGGCCAGCGCTCCCAGCCCGGCCCAGAACACGGTGCTGAGCACGGCGAGGGGGTACCAGGGTCCCATGCCCCGGATCACCTCGAAGATCGCGCGGGGATTGAGGGCATCCGCCGCCCGTCCCGACATGGCGCACGCGGCAATCGATGGGGGGAACAGCAGCACCGCGGCCACCACGGTGGGCACCACGGACAGGCCGGGCTGCGTGGCATGGAGGGCGACCAGCGCCACGGCGACCAGCGGATGGACCCAGCTGCGGGAGTCCGCCACCGGGTTCATCATCTCCACCTCCGCCGTGGAAGCCTCGCGCACGCCATTGGCGATGTCGCTGATCATCCGGAATGCGTAATTGGTCAGGGCGACCAGGATGATCCACAGGGCCGCGAGGCCCATGATCATCGGGAAGTACCCGCCGCCCAGGATCACCCCGAGCAGCAGCGAAGACGCCGCCACGAACAGCAGGCTGCCCAGCTGGAACGGCATCCGCAGGATCTTGAGAGCTTCCATCCCGCCCGCATTAAAGCAGCAAGCCCACCCCGTCAGGAAAACCCTTATTCAGCGCTCCAGGAGCGGATTGCGAAGCAATCGGCGGAGATTTTCAGCTGGATGCGGGAACATTTTGACCTTGGTGCTTGTCTATGCAATAGTAGCTGAGGCAATTGCAGGCTAGGCAATTTACTTGGCAGGACAAACTTTTCGAGGAGGCCCTATGTCCGAGATTCTGATGACCGTTACGGTTTTCCACACTGTCGCCGCCGTGGCCGTGTTTGGCTTCATGGTGTACAGCGCCGTGCGTCTGGTTCAGGACCAGCGCTCGAAGGACTGATCCGTGCGTAGCACAGGTCGCGAACCTCATGACCCAGCCGCTCCCCACGCGCCTCGAAACGCGTGCGGACGCGGCCCGGGTTGCGGGGAACGTAACCTGAGCCACCGGCACGGTTGCTGAGCAGCGGCGAGGCGTCCAGCACCTCGCGCATCCACTCGGCGTACGGCACCCAGTCCGTCGCCAGCTGCAGGGTTCCCCCCTGCACCAGTCTTGAAGCGGCCAGCGCCGCGAATTCCCCATTGATCAGGCGTCGTTTGTGGTGCCGCTTCTTGTGCCAGGGATCCGGGAACAGCACCAGGATCGACTGCAGGGCTGCCGGGGCGATGCGCTCGCGCAGCACTTCCACCGCGTCATGCTGGATCACCCGCAGGTTGGTGAGGCCCGCCGCGGCAGCGGCATGCAGCAGGCGTCCCACGCCGGGCGCGTGCACTTCCACGCCGATGAAATCCCATTCCGGATGGGCGATGGCCAGGGCCAGCAGGTTGTCGCCATTGCCAAAGCCGATCTCCAGCGTCACTGGCGCAGAGCGCCCGAAGAGCATCGGCAGGTCGATCGGCCCGCCGACAGGCTCGATGCCATAGCGCGGCCACAGCTCCTCGAGGGCGCGCGCCTGGCCGTCGGTCATGCGGCCACTGCGCAGCACGAAGCTGCGGATGGCGCGGCGCTTGCCCGGTTCCTCCTTCACCTCGCTCATGCGTTCTCCAGCTCGGCCCAGCGGGAGAAGGCGGCATCGATGGCTGCATCCAGTTCCGCCAGCTTCTCCAGGCTGGCTGCCACCTCGGCATGCGGACGGGTGTAGAAGCCCGGATCATGGGTGGCAGCCGTGAGTTCTGCCTTCTGCTTCTCGAGTGCCTCCAGCCGGGCGGGCAGTTCCGCCAGCTCGCGCTGTTCCTTGTATGAGAGCTTGCGGCGCGCCGGGGCGGCGGGTTTGCGTTCCGCCGCAGCGCGTGGCGCCGTTTCGGCGCGCTGCTGCGGGGCTTGCGCCTTTGCCGCATCGCGCGCCTTGCGCCAGCGTTCCCAGTCGGCGTAGCCGCCCACGAAATCCTGCACGCGGCCATTGCCCTCCAGCACCAGCAGGCTGGTCACGACGTTGTCCAGGAAGGCGCGGTCGTGGCTCACCAGCAGCAGCGTGCCCTGGAACTCGGCCACCAGTTCCTGCAGCAGCTCCAGGGTGTCGATGTCCAGGTCATTGGTGGGTTCGTCCATCACCAGCAGGTTCGCCGGCTGCGCGAACAGGCGTGCCAGCAGCAGGCGGTTGCGTTCGCCGCCGGAGAGCGCGCGCGCCGGCGTGAGCAGCTGCTCCGGGCGGAACAGGAAGTCGCGCAGGTAGCTGGAGATGTGCCGGTTCTCGCCATTCACCAGCACGAAGTCGGAGCGCGCGTTGATGTTGTGGGCGACCGGCGCATCGAGATCCAGCTGCGCGCGCTGCTGGTCGTAATACGCCACCTGCTGGCGACCGCCGCGGCGCACGCGGCCCGTGGTGGGCTCGATTTCGCCCAGCAGCAGTTTCAGCAGCGTGCTCTTGCCGGCGCCATTGGGGCCGACGATGCCGATGCGCTCGCCGCGCACGATGCGTGTGGTGAGGCCGGAAAAAATGGTGCGATCGCCAAAGCTCACGCCGGCGTCTTCGGCCTCGAACACCAGCTGGCTGGATTCCGCCGCCTCCTGCACCACCATGCTGGCCTGGCCGGTGCGGTCGATCCGCGCGCGATGCGCCTCGCGCATGTCCATCAACGCGCGCACGCGTCCCTCGTTGCGCGTGCGACGCGCCTCCACGCCCTTGCGGATCCACACCTCTTCCTGCGCCAGCCGCTTGTCGAACAGCGCGTTGGCGCGGGCTTCATCGGCCAGCTGCGCAGCCTTCTTCGCCGCATAGTCGCTGAAGTTGCCGGGCCAGCTGGAGAGCCTGCCGCGGTCCAGGTCCACGATGCGCGTGGCCACGCGGTCGACGAAACGCCGGTCATGGCTCACGAACAGCAGCGCGCCCCGGTAGGCATTGAGCAGTTCTTCCAGCCATTCGATGGCGGGGATGTCCAGATGATTGGTGGGTTCATCCAGCAGCAGCAGTTCAGGTTCCACCACCAGCGCACGCGCCAGCAGCGCACGCCGGCGCCAGCCGCCGGAGAGCTGCTCGTAGCGGGCGTCACCATCCAGCTGCAGCCGCGAGAGCACCGTGGCCACGCGGGTGGGAATTTCCCAGCTTTCCAGCCCTTCCACGCCCGCCAGGCCAGCGGTGACCACCGCTTCGACAGTGGCATCGGGCACCGTGACGATGTCCTGTTCCAGCACCGCCAGGCGGGTGCCCGGCCGCACCCAGACTTCCCCGGCATCCGGCAGCAGCACCCGGCTGGCCAGCTTCATCAGGGAGCTCTTGCCCTCGCCGTTGCGGCCCACGATGCAGACGCGCTCGCCCGGCTCCACCTGCAGCGAGGCGTGCTCCAGCAGGGGGCGTGAGCCGAAGGCCAGTGATACGTCGTCGAGGCGCAGGATGGGCGCCATGCGGAGGTCCTGGGGAAAAATCGGGGGCGTGAGATTACCTCAATGGACCGGCCCGGACCTGCGACCTCGCGGACCCGCGGACCCGCGGACCTGCGGACCTGCTAACCGGCTAACCGGCTAACCGAGGGCGCGTGTTTTGGATTTTTCATGCCGTGGACGATCTGCACATCTGGACGGGCGGAAATTCACCGATCGTCCACGACCGCGCACGCTCGGCGCGCATGCGTCCTGGTTCCAAGGGTTACCCCGTGCGGGCCTGTTCGGGGCAGCAGTTTCCCTTAACCCCTGCCCCGGCGCAGCCTACACTTGGCGGCATCATGCTCCAGAACATCGGACCGGCGGCGCTGCTCATCCTCGCCGTGAATCTCGTCATCGGCGTCGCCAGCCTGTGGATCAATCCGCGGATCATCGAGCGCTGCGTTTTCCGTCCCTACGAGTTCGTGCGTGGCCGGCGCCGCGGCACGCTGATCGCCAGCGGCTTCGCGCATGCGGACGGCACGCACCTGCTGTTCAACATGATCACGTTCTACTTCTTCGGCATCCCCATGGAAAGGGTGCTGGGAACCACACAGTTCGTGGTGCTGTATGCGCTGGGGCTTGCGCTCAGTCCCGTGATCTCGCTGATCCGCCACCGCGACAACCCGCAGTACGCCACGCTGGGCGCGTCGGGCGCCATCTCCGCGGTGCTGTTCGCCTTCGTGGCCTATTTCCCCACAGAGAAGCTCTACCTCTACTTCGCGCTGCCCATCCCTGCCTGGCTGTTCGCTGCGGGCTATCTCGGCTATTGCATCTGGGCGTCGCGGCAGAACACCGGCCGCATCAACCATGATGCACACCTCGCTGGCGCTCTGACGGGCCTGGCCTTCGTCGCGTTGACCGAGCCGCGCGTGATCGGCAGACTGTTGCAGCAGTTCGGACTCTGACCGTCACCCGCCGCATCTCGCCATGAGCCACACCCACCACTGGTCAAGCCGCCGCATCGCGCATCTGGCGATCCTGCTGCTGGCAGTGGCTGCGTTTGGCGTACAGCAATGGGCGGTGGCGTCGCACTGGCACGCGCCTGCGGCCGCGGCCACCGATGCCGCCGCTGTCCAGCCGGCCAGCGACGAAGCGCCTTACGGCGGCCGCGGCCAGCCGCATCCGGACTGCCAGTGGTGCCAGGCCGCATCGCATGCCGCAGCGGCGGCCCCGCCGACACATTGGGTGGGCCTGCCCGCGCTCATCACTCTTTCCTCGATCCGGCCCTCGGCCGGAACCTCCGTGGCGGTCGCGCCGCCTTTGTCCTGGGCCTGGCACAGCCGCGGCCCTCCTGCAGCCCGATCGAAGTCAGCCTGAATTTTCCCTGCGGTCGCGAGCGACCGCTGGTTCAGTCATTCGATCCGGAGTTTCCAACATGCAGGACTGCAGTTCTGCCCGCGCCACTGTGGCGCTGGCACTCATCATTTGCTCTTCCTCCTCCCTTGCGCAGGACGTGGAACATGCCGTAGAGCTGGAGGAGGTCGTGGTCACGGCTTCTCCCATCGGCAATCCCGACCGTCTTGCCACCATTGCCGGCAGCATCGGGCGCGACGAGCTGCAACGCGGCGGCGCCAATACGCTGGCTGAAGCGCTGGCGCGCCTGCCAGGTGTCACCAGCAGCGGATTTGCCGCCGGCGCGGGCCGTCCCGTGATCCGCGGCATGGACGCCAACCGCGTGCGCACGCTGGAGGACGGCATCGGCACCTTCGACGTCTCCGACGTCGGCCCGGATCACGGCGTGCCGCTGGAGCCCTTCGCGGCCGAACGCGTCGAAGTGGTCCGCGGCGCGGCCACCTTGCGCTATGGCGGCCAGGCCATCGGTGGCGTGGTCAACGCCATCACCACGCGCGTGCCGCTGCACCTGGAAGACGGCGCGCTCGACGCCGACGCCGTTGCGGGTTTCGGCAGCGTCGCAGACAGCCGCGACTTCGGCGGGCAGGTCAACCTGCGGCGCGACGCGCTCGCACTGCATGCCGATGCCTTCAGCCGCCACTCCGGCGACTACGACACACCCGATGGCGCAATGGTGAATTCCTGGCTGCGCGGCAAGGGTGGCGCTGTCGGTGGCGCGTGGATCGGAGAGGCGAATCGACTTGGCCTGGGCGTGGTGCGGCACGAGAGCCGCTACGGCATCCCCGGCGAAGCGGCCTACATCGACATGGAGCAGACCAAGCTCCTGCTGCGCTCGGAATGGGCGCTGCCCCTCGGCGCCTTGCAGCGCCTCACCGTGAACGCCGGCTGGGCCGACTACGAGCACAGCGAGCGCGAGGAGCAGGAGACCCACGCCACCTTCACGGACGAGGAATGGGATGTGCGCGCCGAAGCCCTGGCCGGCACCATCGGCATCTTCCGCGAGTCCGCGCTGGGCGCGCAGGCGCAGCGCAAGGACTTCGCGGCCCTCGGCGAGGGCGCGGAGTACCTTGCGCCCACGCGCACGGACAGCCGCGCGCTGTTTGCCTTCACCGAGAGCCGGCCCACCGAACGCCTGCGCCTGCAGCTGGGTGCGCGGGTGGAGCAGGTCCAGGTGGATGGCACTCCGGCCGACGATGTGCCGACCTCGCGCAGTTTCACGCCGGTCAGCGCTTCAGCTGGCATGGTGTTCGACCCTGCCCCGACGTGGCGGGCCGGATTCTCGCTGTCTACCGCCGCACGCGCGCCCGCACAGACCGAGCTGTATGCCCGCGGCGTGCACGAAGCCACGGGAACCTGGGAAATCGGCGCGCCGCAGCTGCGCGTTGAACGCGCCCGCTCGGCCGAGCTGTCCCTGCGCTGGCGCGGTGGTGGTCGCGTGCACGCCGATGGTTCGCTCTGGATCAGCGATTTCCGCAACTACATCTACGGCGAGCTCACCGGCCGCACCTGCAGCGAAGAAGGCCTGTGCGTGGCGGGTGAGGGCGAAGAGCTGGCGGAGTTGCTCTACGCGCAACGCGACGCGCGTTTCCACGGGGCAGAGGGCCATGCGGAGATCGAGCTGCTGCATGCGGGCCGCGGTGACCTGCACCTGGAAGTCACAGCCGACATGGTGCGCGCGGAATTCAGCGGCGGCGCAGGACACGTGCCGCGCATTCCGCCCTGGCGCCTCGGCGGCGGATTGTCCTGGCAGGGCGAACGCATCGACGCGCGCGTGTTCCTTCGCTATTCGGGCCGGCAGTCGCGCACAGGTGCCGGTGAATCGCCCACGGCATCCTTCACCAGCCTCGATGCTGAGTTCGCATTCCGGCCATGGGGTGAGCGCGCGGGCGTCGAAATCGCCCTGACGGGTCGCAACCTCACCGACAGCCGCCAGCGCAATGCTGTCGCACTCAACAAGGACGAGATCCTGCTGCCGGGCCGCGACCTGCGGCTGGCAGTTCGCGCCCGTCTCAACTGATAACCACTCTGGCAAAACCTTCGCCGGCAGCGCTTTTCTGCCGGCGATTTTTTTGTACCCTCGCCCCGACGAGGGGAAACAACCATTCATGAATAGCTTCAAACGCTACGTCGCGCTGTGCGCGGCACTGGTGCTGGCTGCCTGCGCGCGCCAGGCGCAGGATCCGCAGGCAGGGGCAGGCACGGCAGCCAAACGTCCCAACATCATCTACATCCTCGCCGACGACCTGGGCTATGCCGACGTAGGGGTATTCGGCAGCGAGATCCCCACGCCGAACCTCGACCAGCTGGCGCGCGACGGCATGATGCTCACCGGCTTCCACACCGCCATGACCTGCTCACCCACGCGCGCCATGTTGATGTCGGGCACCGACAACCATCTCACGGGCCTCGGCGTGATGGGCGTGCCCACCCGCGAGGACCAGAAGGGCCAGCCGGGCTACGAAGGCCACCTGAACTTCCGCATCGCGCCGCTGCCAGCGCTGCTCAGCGAGGCGGGCTACAACACCTACATGGTCGGCAAGTGGCACCTGGGCAATACGGCCGAGACCGGTCCGCACGCCCGCGGCTTCAAGCGGGTGTTCGCCTCTGTCGACGGCGCCGCGCACCTGGGTGGCTGGGACTGGCGCGGCCCGCAACCCGCGCAGTACTTCGACGGCGACGAGCTGGTGACCGTGGGCGACGACTGGTACACCACGCGCGACTACACGAAGAAAATGATCGAGTACATCGGCCAGGACCGCGCCGAAGGCAAGCCCTTCTTCGCCTACATGGCCTACACCGCCCCGCACTGGCCGCTGCAGGCGCCGAAGGAATCCATCGCGAAGTTCAAGGGCTGGTACGACGACGGCTACGAGGCCCTCTATGCGAAGCGCCTCGCGCGGCAGAAGGAGCTGGGTCTGGCGCCGAAAGACGCGGCGCCCATCGACAATGCCCGCTTCAAGCCACGCTGGAACGCACTCAGCACCGAAGAGAAGCGCCTGGAGTCACGCCGCATGGAAATCTACGCGGCGATGGTGAGCGACCTCGACACCTATGTGGGCGAGCTCGTCGCCTACCTGAAGGAGATCGGCGAGTACGACAACACCTTCATCATCTTCAGCTCCGATAACGGCGCGGAGCCCGACCGGCGTGACCTGCGGGCGCCCATCGCCGCCCATGTCGGCAAGGAATACGACCACAGCCTCGAGAACCTCGGCAGCGCCACCAGCTATGTGATGTACGGCGAGAACTGGGCCAGTGCCGGCTCCACTCCCCACAACCGCCACAAGTTCACCGCCTTCGAGGGCGGCACCAATGTGCCGGCATTCGTGCACTTCCCGGGCCGGGTGCCGGCGGGCACCCGCAGCGATGCAGTGGGCACGGTGATGGACTTGCTGCCCACCTTCCTCGACCTGGCCGGCACGCAGCATCCCGGCGCCACCTGGCACGACCAGCCCGTGCTGCCGCCGCAGGGCATCTCGCTGCTGCCGCTGTTCGAAGGCAAGGCGAAGGCTGCGCATGCTGCCGATGCCACCTTCGGCTGGGAGCTGTTCGGCCACCGCGCCGTGCGCCAGGGCAACTGGAAGCTGGTGTGGGACCACGCCGCCCCGGAAAAGGAACGTCGCTGGCAGCTGTTCGACCTCGCCACCGATCCCTTCGAACAGCACGACATGGCTGCCGCGAATCCGGACCTGTACCGCCAGATGCTCGCACTATGGGACGAATACGATGAAAAGAATGGCGTCGTCTATTGAGGCCACGCGCGCCGGCCTGAAGCTGGCGCTGGTGATTGCCGCCTGCACGCTGGTCGCCTGCTCATCGGGGCAGAAGGATGCCGACAAGGCGGCCAGCGCGAAGCGCCCGAACATCGTCTACATCCTGGCCGACGACATGGGCTATTCGGACATCGGCGCCTTCGGCGGGGAAATTCCCACGCCCAATCTCGACGCGCTGGCGAAGAACGGCATGCTGCTCACCAACTTCTATGCCGCGATGAGCTGCGCGCCCACGCGCGCCATGGTGATGTCGGGCATGGACAACCACCAGGCCGGCATGGGCGTGCAGGGCGCGCCGCGGCGCGAGGAACAGAAGGGCCAGCCCGGCTATGAGGGCCACCTGAACTTCCGCGTCGCTGCACTCCCCGAACTGCTCACCGACGCCGGCTACAACACCTACATGGTGGGCAAGTGGCACCTGGGCGCCACGCCGGAAACCGGTCCTCACGCCCGCGGGTTCAAGAACGTGTTCGCCTCGCTCGATGGCGCCGCGCACCTGGGCTCCTGGGACTGGCGCGGCCCGCAGGACGCGCGCTTCTTCGACAACGACGAGATCGTCACCGTCGGCCCGGACTGGTATTCGGTGCGCGACTACACGAAGAAGGTGATCGGCTTCATCGAGCAGGATCGCGCCGAAGGCAAACCCTTCTTCGCCTGGCTGGCCTACACCACGCCGCACTGGCCGCTGCAGGCACGCAAGGAAACCATCGCGAAGTTCAAGGGCAAGTATGACGCCGGCTACGAGGCCCTCTATGCCCAGCGCTTCGCGCGCCAGAAGGAGTTCGGGCTGCTGCCCAAGGACGCCGAGCCCATCGACAATGCCCGCTTCCGTCCGCGCTGGGATGAGCTCTCCGACCAGGAGAAGCGCGAGAACGCCCGCCGCATGGAGATCTACGCTGCCATGGTGAGCGACCTCGACACCTATGTGGGCGAGTTCGTGGCCTACCTGAAGCAGATCGGCGAGTTCGACAACACCCTCATCGTGTTCTCCTCAGATAACGGCGCCGAGTCCAGCCGGCTCGATCTCAATGCCCCCTACAAGGACCACATCGGCAAGGAATACGACCACAGCCTCGACAACCTGGGCGCCGGCAATACCTACGTGATGTATGGCGCCAACTGGGCCAGTGCCAGCATGACGCCGTTCAACCGCCACAAGGGCACCGGCTGGGAGGGCGGCATCCACGTGCCGGCATTTGCCCACTTCCCCGGCAAGGTGGAGGCAGGTTCGAAATCCGATGCGCTGGGGACAGTGATGGACATCCTGCCCACCTTCCTCGAGGCCGCCGGGACCACGCATCCAGGCACGCAGTTCCGCGACCGTGAAGTGATGCCGGCGCGCGGCAGGTCGCTGATGCCAGTGCTGCTCGGAAAGGCAAAGACGGTCTACACCGATGTCGACGTCCTGGGCTGGGAGCAGGGCGGTCCTCGCAGCGTGCGACAGGGTGACTGGAAGCTGGTGTGGGACCAGCGCCTGCCACCTGCCCAGCGTCGCTGGCAGCTGTTCAATCTCGCCACCGACCCCGCGGAACAGCACGATCTCTCTGCCACGCAGCCGCAGAAGCTGGCCGAGCTGCAAGCTGCGTGGGACCGCTACGACGCGGAGGTCGGCGTCATCTACTGAGAGGACAGTCCGGCTGCATCCCGGGGATATGGTCCGGACCGTTTCATATCTGCTGGCGCGGTGACCGTCGCTTGGCTCAAACTAGGCGGTCATGTGGGAGCAAAACTACCAGCCTTTGCTGGACAGCCTGGGCTGGTCCGCCGCCGCAGCGGCGCTGCCAATCATCGTACCGTTGCTGCTGATCGGCGTGCTGCGAAAACCGGCCTGGATAGCCGGGCTCGCCGGACTGGCCACGGCGCTCATCATTGCCATCACCGTGTACGACATGCCCGTGCAGCTGGCAGCCAGCTCCGCCGGCATGGGCGCCGCCTTCGCGCTGCTGCCCATCGGCTGGATCGTCTACTGGGCGGTCGTGCTCTATCGCATCACTGAAGAGACCGGCAAGTTCGCCATCATCAAGGACTCGATCGGCGGACTCACCACCGACCGGCGCCTGCAGGCCATCCTGATCGCCTTTGCCTTCGGCGCCTTCATCGAAGGCGCGGCCGGTTTCGGCACCCCGGTGGCCGTGGCCGCGGCCATGCTGGCGGGCCTGGGCTTCTCGCCCTACTTCGCGGCCGGCATCTGCCTGCTGGCCAACACCGCACCGGTGGCGTTCGGATCCATCGGTGTGCCCGTGGTCACGCTCGCCGGCACCACGGGACTGTCGGAGCTGGAGCTCAGCTCCTGGGTAGGCCGCCTGTGCGCGCCGGTCTCGCTGTTGATTCCCGGCTACCTGGTGTACGTGATGGGCGGCATGAAGGCCCTGCGCGGCGTTTGGCCCGCTGCCCTGGTCTGCGGCATCTGCTTCGCCAGCGTGCAGTTCCTGGTGTCGAATTTCGTCGGCCCGCAGCTGGTGGACATTCTGGCCGCCCTCACGGCCATCGTGGGCCTGGTGGTGCTGTTCAAGGTGTGGCAGCCGGCAGATGCCTTCGTGCTGCCCGGCGAGCACGGGGCCGCGGTGCTGCCAGAGAAGCATGGCTTTGGCCCGACGATCCTGGCCTGGTCTCCCTACCTGTTCCTGGTGCTGTTCGTGCTGGTGTGGGGCAATCCGGTCACCAAGGCGATGCTGGAGACCACCAATCTGGTGTTCGAGTGGCCCGGCCTGCATGACCAGATCGTTCGTTCCGCGCCGATGGTTGCGGAGCCCACCCCCTACGCCGCCCGCTTCACCTTCAACTGGCTGGCCGCGGCGGGCACGGCCTGCGCGCTGGCCACAGTGGCCGCCGCCCTCGTGCTGCGCGTTTCCGTGGGCAGGTATTTCAGCATCCTCGGGCGCGTGGGCCGCCAGCTGACCTTCTCGCTGCTGACCATGATGTGCGTGCTGGCCCTGGCCTACGTGATGAACTACAGCGGCGCCACGGTCACGCTGGGCAAGGCGTTTGCACTCACCGGTGCGCTGTTCCCCTTCTTCAGCGCCCTGCTCGGATGGCTCGGCGTGTTCCTCACCGGCAGTGACACCTCGGCCAATGCCCTGTTCGGCAACCTGCAGGTGGTCACCGCGAACAGCCTGGGCCTCGATCCGGCCCTGATGGCCGCGTCGAATTCGGCCGGCGGCGTGATGGGCAAGATGATCAGCCTCACCAGCATCGCGGTCGCGGTGGCCGCCACCGGCATGAAGCGCACGGAAGAGGCCCGCCTGTTCCGCTTCACCATCAAGCACAGCGTGTTGCTGGCCAGCGTGCTCGGCGGGCTTGCCACGGTGTACGCGTACGCGTCCTGAGGCCTGCCTGCCATGCGCCTGACCGACTGCCACAATTTCCAGGATTTCCGCCGCCTCGCGCGCCAGCGCCTGCCGGGCCCGCTGTTCAACTACATCGACGGCGCCGCGGATGACGAGCTGACGTACCGGCGCAATACTTCGGCCTTCGACCGCTGCGACCTGGTGCCCAATGTGCTGCGCGGCGTGCAGAACATCGACCTGTCGGTGACGGTGATGGGCCAGAAACTGGCGTTGCCCGTCTACTGCTCTCCCACTGCGCTGCAGCGCCTGTTCCACCACACCGGCGAGCGTGCGGTGGCCGCGGCCGCATCCCGCTTCGGCACCATGTTCGGCGTGTCTTCCCTGGGCACGACCAGCATCACCGAACTGCGCAAGGCCTACACCACGCCGCAGTGCTACCAGTTCTACGTGCACAAGGACCATGGCCTCAACCGCGCCATGCTCCAGCGCGCGAAGGAAGCCGGCATCGACGTGATGATGCTCACCGTCGACACCATCACCGGCGGCAACCGCGAGCGCGACCTGCGCACCGGCTTCGCCATCCCCATGAAGCTGGGCCTCGGCAGCCTGCTGCAGTTCGCGCTGAAGCCTTCCTGGGGCATCAACTACTACGGCCGCGAGCGCTTCCGCCTGCCGCAGCTCGAGGAACACATCGACATGAAGGGCACGCCGGTCTCCATCGGCCGCTACTTCAGCGAGATGCTCGACCAGTCGATGGACTGGAACTACGTGGCGGGCATGGTGAAGGAGTGGGGCGGCCAGTTCTGCCTGAAGGGCGTGATGTCGGTGGAAGATGCCAGGCGTGCGGTGGACATCGGCTGCACCGGCATCATCCTGTCGAACCATGGCGGGCGGCAGCTGGACGGCTCGCGCAGTCCCTTCGACCAGCTCGCCGAGATCGTCGATGCCGTGGGCGACCGGATCGACGTGATGATGGATAGCGGCGTGCAGCGTGGCACGCATGTGCTGAAAGCGCTGTCACTGGGCGCAAAGGCCGTGGGGCTGGGCCGCTACTACCTGTTCCCGCTGGCGGCGGCCGGCGAAGCCGGGGTGCACAGGGCGCTGGGCCTGATGCGCAATGAGCTGGAGCGCGGCATGAAGCTGATGGGCTGCAGCACCGTCGGGCAGCTGACGCGGGAGAACCTGCGCTTCAGGGATTATTGAAGCACCAGCCGGGCAGGCTGGAGCGGGTGATGGGAATCGAACCCACGTTAGTAGCTTGGGAAGCTACAGTTCTACCATTGAACTACACCCGCGGCCTGCACCGATTCTAGAACGGCCGGCGCGCTGATTCCACGGCGCCGGCAAATCCGCAATCAGCCCGAGAACGCCGCCACCAGGTTATACACGCTGATGCTGCTGATCAGCGTGCCCACCAGTACCAGCAGGTAGCGCGTCTTCACATGCCGCGTCACATAGGCTGCAAACGGCGCGGCGAACATGCCCCCCAGCACCAGCCCCGTGACCGTGAGCCAGATGCTGGATTCCAGGATCGAGAAGAACGCCGCCGACACCGTCACTGTCAGGAAGAACTCGGCGAAGTTCACCGATCCGATCGTGGTGCGCGGATCATGCCCCGCACCCACCAGCGAGGTGGTCACGATAGGCCCCCAGCCACCGCCGCCGGTGGTGTCCATGAAGCTGCCGAACAGGGCCAGCGGCACCACCCGCGAGGGCCGCACGTCGGTCTTCACCAGGATGATCCGCCGGAAGGCGCGCACCAGCACGTAAAGCCCCATCAGCAGCAGGTACAGGCTGATCCAGGGCTTCAGCAGCTTGCCGTCGATGTTTCCCAGCACATAGGTGCCGATGAGTCCGCCGATCACGCCGGGAATCACCAGGCTCAGGAACAGTTTCCTGTTCACATTGCCCATGCGCAGGTGCGAGACGCCTGAAATGCCGGTGGTGAACACCTCGGCCAGGTGCGCAGCGCCGCTGGCCGAAAGCGGCGACGCTCCGGTCGCGAGCAGGAAGCTGCTGGCCGTGAGTCCATAGGCCATCCCCAGCGCCCCATCCACCATCTGCGCCAGCAGGCCCACAGCCGCGGCCAACCAGAACTGCCGGTCGTGCAGGGCGTCGCTGACGATCTGGGTAGGCGTGCGCTCATGCTCCACGCCGAACAGCAGGAACAGCAGGTAGGCCGCCAGCCCCACCAGCACCGCCATGATCAGGTAAGTGGTCACCTGCATCAGCGGCGACTTGCCCGGACGGGCGACCTCCTCCTCCATGGGCGGCAGGCCGAGTTCGGCATGCTCCCGCTCGATCTCGTCGTCCGGGATTTCCGTGGAGGGTGGGGGGGCTTGCATAAGGATCGCGCAGGATCGGCTATATGCCCCGCCCCGCCAACCTATTTCTTATTGCCGCTGGCGCATAAGGTTGCGCCGGATCGATAACCGGTGCGGTGCTCCCGGCGTCCTGCTCAGGTCTCGGACAGCTGCCGCTTGAGTTCCACCAGCACCTTCAGGCGCGCGCGCTGGCGACGGGCATTCCAGACCATGCCGGCGGCATACAGGGGCGCGCCGATCCAGCCCGCGATGATCATCGACGGGGTGCCGAGCACGCCGGGCCAGTCCACGCCGAACAGCCGGTCCTTCCACGCCAGCGAGCCCACCAGCCCCACGACATAAAGTGCGACGCCCACCGGCGCGGCGAGGATCATCGAGCGGCAGCGGCGGATGGAAAGATCGAGCGCGGCGGAAATGGTGTCATCGCGTGGCCGCCAGGTGCCGCGCGAGAGCCACAGCGCCACCGACCACACCAGCGTGGCGAACAGCACCGAGAAGCCGAAGCTCAGCCAAGCAGGCGGCTCGCCGCTGCGCACGGCGAAGCCCAGCGAGCTGGCGAGGATGGCCACCGTCATCACCATCACCAGGCCCAGCGCCCGCCAGTGCGAGCGGGTGTCGGCGGTGACGCGCTCGCGCAGCGCGGCGATGTCGGGCAGCGGCTGCGCGCTGGACTGCCATTGCTGCTTCAGCGCGCCGAAATCGGAAGGGGGGTTCATGGGGATTCTCCCATCAGTTTACGCAAGGTGACGCGCGCCCGGTTCAGGCGCACGCCCACGTTGTTCTCGGTGATGCCGAGGACTGCGCCGATTTCGGCGTAGTCCATGTCTTCCAGTGCCAGCACCACGACCTGGCGCTGGATCAGTGGCAGCTGCCGTACGGCAGCCATCAGGCGCAGTGAATCCTGTTGCTGGCTCAATGAGGATTCGATGGACCGGGCCCCATCCACGGGGTCGAGCTCCAGGTCCTGCAGCGAGGCCATGGGCCGGCGCCGTGTGATGTGGTCGATGCAGTGGTTGTGGGCGATGCGGAACAGGAAGGTGCGCTCGGAGCTCTCGCCGCGGAAACGTGGCAGCGCCTGCCACAGGGCAAGTGCGATGTCCTGCACCAGGTCCTCGCGCTCGGCGGTGCCGCTGGCATAGCTGCCCGCCAGGCGACCCAGGGCGGGCAGGTTGGCGTTGAGCAGGGCCAGAAAGCGCCGTTCGCGGTCCGGGTCATCCATCGGCACAGGATAGTCGGGCGGGCCGGCGGGTCCTTACAATGGTGTAAGGACTGCTCCACCCGCCGGACTGTACGGCGGGAACCAGAAAATCCACCGCAACGGACAGGCCCGGGGATCATGAACAATCTTGGCATTTTCCAGGCGCTCATCTTCGAGCCGCGCAGGGGATTCGGCGAGCTGGATGCGCGTCCGCGCTTCTGGTGGCCGCTGCTGCTGCTGGTGCTCCTGCAGGGCGGCATCGCGCTCTGGTATGTGCTGTTTGTCGACATCGAGTGGCTGGTCGACCAGCAGGTGCGGGCCAGTTCGCTCGGGGCCAACATGACCGATGCGGAAATCGCCACCATGGGGCGCAATGCCGCGGGTCAGGTCGGCGTGCGGGCAGCGCTTGGGGCCGTGATTGCCGGCATCGCCCTGCCGCTGATGCTGCTGATCAGCGCCCTCTACCTGCTGCTGGCCACCAAGGTCACGGGCGTGGAGCGCAGCTTCCGCCACTGGTTCGCGCTGTCGGCGTGGTCCACGCTGCCGGTGATGCTGGTGGGTACGCTGCTGGCCGCATTGGCGCTGCTCACTGCCAGCAACAATCAGGTATCACAGGCGGCCCTGCAGCCGCTGTCGCTCAACGAGCTGGTGTTCCACCGCGAGGCCGGCGAGCCGGGCTATTCGCTGTTCAGCAGCGTGAACCTGTTCCAGCTGTTCACCGTGTACCTGACTGCCATGGGCCTGAAGGTCTGGACCGTGCGCAGCTGGACCTACTGCATCATCGTGGCCGCCCTGCCGTTCGTGCTGGTCTACGGCATCTGGGCCTTCTTCGCATTGAGGTAAGCATGACCCGAGGCGGCAAGATCCTGCTGGCGGCAGGCGTGGTGGCATTGCTGGCGCTGCCGGTGGTGCTGAAGAACATGGGCGGCGGCGAGGCCAAGGAAGTGGAGATGGTCGCCGTGGAATCACGCGTGATCACTCCCACCATCCTCGCTTCCGGCAGCCTCACCTACCAGACCGAGATCCGCCTGGGCTCGGAGGTGATGGGGCGCGTCAAGGCGCTCTACGTAAAGGAAGGCGACCCGGTGAAGGCAGGCCAGACGGTGCTGCGGCTTGATCCGGCCACGCTGCAGACCCAGGTCGACGCGCTGGAGGCCGCGCTGCGCCAGTCGCGGCTGTCCATCCAGCGTGCGCAGGTCGCGATGGACACCATCGAGACCAAGTGGAAGCGCTACGAGCAGCTGCGCACCAGCGGCGTGATCGATGCCAACACTTACGACGAGGTGCGCTCGCAACGCGACCAGGCGCGCGTGGAGCTGAACGTCTCCAACGAGAACGCCACCCAGACCGAGGCGCGCCTCAACGAGGCACGCGAGCAGCTGGCCAAGACCGAGCTGCGCGCGCCCATCGACGGCCGCGTCACGCAGCTCATCATCAAGGAAGGCGAGACTGCCGTGCCCAGCGCCACCAGCATCGCCGGCTCCGACCTGATGACGATCTCCGACATCTCCAACATGTACGCCGAGGTCAATGTCAACGAGACCGACGTGGCGCGCGTGGTGCCGGGGCAGACCGCCCGCATCGTGCCGGCCGCGTTCCCCGACCAGTCATGGGAGGGTGTGGTGGAGACCGTGGCCGTGTCGCCCCGCACCGTGCAGGGGCAGGGCAAGAGCTATCCGGTGAAGATCCGGCTCAACGCCACCGAGAACATGAAGTTCCACACCGGCATGAGCTGCCGCGCGGAGATCGCCACCCGCGCCGCCGACACGCCGCCGGTGCCCGCGGTGCCAGTGCAGGCCGTGCAATACGAAGACTCCCAGGACCGCAACGAGCCGGCAAAGGCCAGCGTGTTCGTGGTCGACAACGGCGTGGCGCGCAAGGTGCCCGTCGAGGTGGACATCGCCGACGACACCTGGATTGCAGTGAAGAAGGGCCTGGCTCCCGGTGGCCGCATTGCCGCAGGTCCGCCGCGCGTGCTGCGTTTCCTGCGCGATGGTGACCGGGTGAAGGAGAAGGCGGCTGCCACGGAGGGGGCTGGCACTTCCGCTGCCGGCGAAGCTGTGGCGGCACCGGCGAGCCCGTGATCGAGCTCACCGGCATCACCAAGATCTACCAGCTGGGTGGAGAGGCCTACCCGGCGCTCTCCGACGTCGACCTGACGATCGGCAACAACGAGTTCGTCGCGCTCACCGGCGCGTCCGGGTCGGGCAAATCCACGATGATGAACATCCTCGGCTGCCTCGATACGCCCACGCGTGGCCGCTACCGCCTCGATGATGAAGAAGTGGCGGGTCTCGACGAGGAACAGCTGGCCTCGGTGCGCAACCGCAAGATCGGCTTCGTGTTCCAGAATTTCTACTTGATGCCGCGCATGACCGCACTCGACAATGTGGCGCAGCCGTTGATCTACCGCGGCATCGGTCCGAAGGCGCGCCGCGAGCACGCCCGCCACGCGCTCGAGCGCGTGGGGCTGGCGGACCGCACCGGCCACCGTCCCAACGAGCTCTCCGGTGGCCAGCGCCAGCGCGTGGCCGTGGCGCGCGCGCTGGTGGGCCACCCGGAGCTGCTGCTGGCGGATGAGCCCACCGGCAACCTCGACAGCCGCACCGCGCGCGAGATCATGGACCTCTTCGCCCAGCTGCACGCCGATGGCCAGACCGTGGTGATCGTCACGCACGATCCGGGCATCGCCTCCATCTGCCGCCGCCAGGTGCGCCTGCACGACGGCCGCATCGCCGAGGACCGCCTCAATGGCTGACTCGCTGCTGGTGGAAGACGCCGGCGCATCGCGGCGCCTGATCTATGCCGTGCAGGAGTGCCTGCGCTCGGCCCTCGGCGCGATCCAGGCGCACCGCCTGCGCAGCTTCCTCACCATGCTGGGCGTGATCATCGGTGTGGCCTCGGTGATCTGCGTGATCGCGCTGGTACAGGGCATGTCGGCCTCCATCTCGCAGCAGTTCGAGGGCCTGGGCTCCACCGCGCTGCAGCTGCGTGCCGACACGCCGCCGGAGCACCAGATGCGCGGCCAGATGAACCGGCTGCGGCTCACCGACCTCGACGAGCTGCGCTACCGCATCGACGGCATCTCCAGCATCACGCCGGTGCTGCAGGTGCCAGTGGGGCAGATCACCTACGGCTCGCGCTCGGCGGCGGGCCAGATCTTCGGCACCAGCGAGAGCATGCAGGATGTGCGGCGCATGTTCCCGCGGCTGGGTCGCTTCATCACCCGCAGCGATGACGACAGCCGGCGCCGCGTGGTGGTGCTGGGCGCCGACATGGTGCGCGAGCTCGACCTGCCGGACAACCCGGTCGGGGAATTCGTGCAGATTGGCCGGGAGTGGTTCAAGGTGATCGGCGTGGCCGAGTCGCTGGGCGAGGTGTTCGGCTTCAGCCAGGACGCCTTCGCGGTGATGCCCTTCCAGACGGCCCTGACGTTCAACACCCAGGTGGCACGCCCGGATATTTCCATCACCTTCACCGTCGATGACCCCGACATGGTGGAGAACGTGAAGCAGCAGGTCAGCGCGCTGATGCGGCGCGCGCACGGCATCGGGGCCGACGACCTGGATGATTTCCGCGTCGAGTCCTCCCAGTCGTTCATCGAGACCTTCAACCGCATCACCGGCACCATCACGGCGGTGGTGGCCGGCGTGGTGGGCATCTCGCTGCTGGTGGGCGGCATCGGGATCATGAACATCATGCTGGTGTCAGTCACTGAACGCACCCGTGAAATCGGCATCGCCAAGGCGCTGGGCGCGCCGCGCCGGTTCATCATGCTGCAGTTCCTGATCGAGGCAATGGTCCTGGCGCTGATCGGCGGCCTCATCGGCATGGCGATAGGCTTTGCACTGGCCTACGGCGTCGCGGGGCTGATTCCCAACTTCCCTGCACCTGCCGTGCCCTGGTGGGCGGTGGGCGGCGCATGCCTGTTTTCCATGCTGATCGGCATGGTTTTCGGCATCCTGCCAGCCAGCAAGGCCGCGAACCTGGCGCCCATCGACGCCCTGCGGTACGAGTAGCGGCGGCCCCGCGCCGCGGGGCCGCGCGGAGGCCGCGTTACGATTCCGCCACCCTGCTTCCCGGCGCGGCGAGGGCTGTGCTGTAATGCCCCGCTACCCGGGGTGTGGGAATTCCATGCATTTCATCCGTCATCCGCGGCGTCTCGCCGCGCTCATTCCGCTTGTGCTGGCTGGCCTCATGGCGCAGCCCGGCCTGACGGCCGAGCGCACGGAACATGCCAATCTTCTGCCCACGGCGGTGCTGTCCTCGCCGGGCACTGAATACAAGAACGCCCCGCGCCAGGTGCGCGGCGGGCTGCTGCTGGGGCGCGACGGCAATATCTATTTCGGGGCGTCCGCGGGCGGCGAGGGCACTGGCGCCATTGCCCGGCTCACGCCCTCCAACCAGCTGAGCACCCTCTACTCGCTCAAGGGCGACGGCACCGAGGGCGTCAGCATCTTCGGCGCGCTGATACAGGGACCGGATCCGGACGACAGCCTCTATGGCACCGCTTATTTCGGTGGCGGCGAAGGCCTCGGCACATTGTTCCGCGTCACCCTCGATGGCACGTTCACCATCCTGCACAACTTCGGCGGCGGCAAGAACAACGCGGCACTGCCCTACACAGGGGTGGTCTTCGGTCCCGACGGATACATCTACGGCACCACCCTCAATGGCGGCGCGCGCAACAAGGGCACCGTGTGGCGCATCGCCGCCGACGGCACCGGATATTCGGTGATCCACGAGTTCAACGGGCCCGATGGAGAGAATCCCGAGGGTGCCCTGGTCGTCGGCCCCGACGGCCTGCTCTATGGCACCACGCTGGTTGGCGGCTCGAGCAATCGCGGCACCATCTACCGCATTGCCACCACCGGCAACCAGGAAGTGCTGTACTCCTTCCCGAAGCTGGGCTCGTTCAGCGACGAGGGTCTGGCGGTGAACTCCACGGGCGCCAATCCGCGCGCCGCGCTGATGCTCTCTGCCGACGGCAATTTCTACGGCACCGCCGCCCAGGGCGGCCAGTACGGCCATGGCACCGTGTTCCGCATGACTCCGGACGGCGAGGTCTCGGTGGTGCATGCTTTCAGGGGTCCGTACTTCGGAGGCAGCGGGCCGCTGGCGCCGGTGGTGCAGGATGGGCTCGGCAATTTCTATGGCACCACGCGCGCGGGCGGGCCATACCACGCCGGCACCGCGTGGAAGATCGCCGCCGACGGCACCTTCACGCTGCTCCACGGCTTCATGGGCACCCCCCTCGACGGTCATTCCCCCTTCGCGGGCGTGCTGCTGGCCAATGGCACCATCTATGCTGTCACTTACTCCGACGGCAACAGCGACTCCGGTTATGGCGCCATCGTGCGCCTGGAAGAAAGCACGGGCGGCCCACTGCCGGTGGAGCTCACTGTCTCCGCCCGCGAGGTCACCGCGGGGGCGCCGGTCACGCTCAACTGGAACGCGCCCGCTGGCGCAACCTGCAAGAAGGGCGGCGGCACTGCCGACTGGAAGGATCCCACCGAACCCTCCGGCAGCCAGACCTTCACCCTCATTCCCGGTGCAATGGTGTTCTCGCTCAGCTGCACCGATGCAGACGATGGCGACGAAAACACCCCGGCAATCGTGCGCAATGCCTACACCGCCGTGGTCGTCAATGCGCCGCTGCTGCAGCCGGTCGATGGCGGTGGCGGCGCCGGCTCGCTGTCATTGGGGTGGCTGCTGCTCGCCGCGGCGCTGCTCTGCTTCAAGGTGAAAAAGGAGATCCGTCCCTCATGTCCGTAACGACTGCAACCAGTGCGCAGATCCGCGCGCTGCTCGCCAATGCCTCGATCGAGATGACCTGCAAGGACACCGAGTTCCTTGCCGAGGCTGCAACGCTGGTGCCGAAGAATACGGACATCTTCATCGCCCTGTTCCCCAACCAGACCTGGGATGATCTCACCGCCGCGGCCAAGGCCGTGGGCGAGGCCGGCTTCAACGCCGTGCCGCATGTGCCCTGCCGCCGCATCAAGGACGCCGCCGAAGTGGCCGAGATCGCGCGCAAGCTCACCGAGGTGGCCGGCGCGAAGAAGATGCTGCTGATCGCCGGTGACATGCCCAAGCCCGAGGGCGCCTTCGATTCCACCATCGGCGTGCTGGAGACCGGCCACTTTGCCCGCGCCGGCATCAAGACCAAGTACATGGCCGGCCATCCGGAAGGCCATGCCCACATGACCGTGGAGCAGCAGCGCCAGTTCGAGGCCCGCAAGGTGGCCATCTCGAAGGAGCAGGGTTTCGAGCTGAAGTTCACCACGCAGGTGTGCTTCGAGGCCGAGCCCATCATCGAGTGGGAAAAGATCATGCGCGCCAATGGCATCACCAACACCATCCGTCCGGGCCTCGGCGGTCCGGCCAGCATCAAGACGCTGCTCCGCTATGCCAAGATCTGCGGCGCGGGCGCCTCGATCCGCGCGCTCACCAGCGGCAAGGCCAGCCTGATCGCCGGCCTGCTGAAGGACAGCGGTCCGGAAGAGGTGGTCACGAAGCTGGCTGCGGCCAATGCCGCCGGCTCCGGCTTCGAGAGCGTGCACCTGTTCGCCTTCGGCGGCTTCCTGAAGACCACCAAGTGGGTCTCGGCCGTGCAGAATGGCCGCTTCGAGATCAATCCGAAGGACGGGGACTTCACCGTCCAGCTCTAGCGCCGGAATCCTCCCGCATCGTCCGGGCGTCCGCTGTCCATGCAGCGGACCCCGCATGACGCAGTCCGTGATCGGGAATTCTGTGAACTGGCCAACACCGTGCACGCGGTATAAGGTCAATGTTCCGATAGAATCAATGCGGGAGACGGCACGCAACCTGCGTGTCCGTTGCCCCGCCAGAACGGACCAGGGCCAATGACACAGAACGTGACGCAGAAGGATGTGCGGCGTGTGCTGGTGGTTGATGACCACCCGGTGGTGCGCCAGGGCATCAAGCTGATGATCAACGCCCAGCCAGACCTCACCGTGTGCGGCGAGGCGCACAGCGAGCAGGAGGCCCGCAAGCTGGTGCGCGAGCTCAAGCCCGATGCGCTGGTGGTCGACCTCTCGCTCGACCAGGGCGATGGCTTCAACGTGGTGCGCGACGTGCATGCGCATTTTCCCGACATCCGCGTGCTGGTGCTGTCCATGCACGATGAGGCCGTGTATGCGGAGCGGCTGATCTCGCACGGCGCTTCCGGCTACATCATGAAGCAGGCGGCCACCGAGCAGCTGATCACCGCGCTGCGCGCCGTGCTGCGCGGCGAGCGCTTCATCAGCGAGACGCTGAAGCAGACCCTGGCCACGCGCGACGCCGACGAGGGCGATTCGACCTCCAGGCTCTCGGCCCGCGAACTGCAGGTGATCAGCCTCATCGGCCAGGGGCTGGGCACGCGGGAGATCGCCGAGAACCTGTCGCTGTCGGTGAAGACGGTGGAGACCCACCGGCTCACCATCAAGCGCAAGCTCGCGCTCGACACCAACGCCCAGCTGGTGCAATACGCCATCAAGTGGCATGGCGCGCGCGGCTGACACAGCCCGGCGGTGAGCGAGCCCGCGCCCATCGCGCCGGCGCTGCTCGACTGGCACGACCGCCACGGCCGCCACGACCTGCCCTGGCAGGGTGACCGCTCGCCCTACCGGGTGTGGGTTTCCGAGGTGATGCTGCAGCAGACGCAGGTCGCCGCGGTGATTCCCTACTTCCAGCGCTTCATGGCGCGTTTTCCCGACGTGGGAACGCTCGCGGACGCGCCGCAGGATGAGGTGCTGCATCACTGGTCGGGGCTGGGCTACTACGCGCGCGCCCGCAACCTGCAGCGCGCCGCCGTGCAGGTGCGCGACCTGCATGGCGGCATCTTTCCCGCCGATTTCGCCAGCGTCGCCGCGCTGCCGGGCGTGGGCCGCTCCACAGCAGGGGCCATCCTTGCACTCTCGCTCGACCAGCCGCACCCCATCATGGACGGCAACGTGCGGCGGGTGCTGTCGCGCGTATTTGCCGTGCCCGGTCGCACGGGTGAGCGTGCACTCGAGGAGGAACTCTGGCGCCTCGCCACGCTGCTGACGCCGCAAGCGCGCGTGGCCCAGTACACGCAGGCCATCATGGACCTGGGCGCCACCGTCTGCACCCGGCGCAATCCGCGCTGCGCCGGTTGTCCCCTGGCGATGCGCTGCGCGGCGCACCTGTCTGGCAGCGAGCATGACTTTCCCGCGCCCCGCAAACCGCTGCGGCGCCGCCAGCGCGAGGCCTGGATGCTCTTCGAGCAGGATGCAGCAGGCGGCGTGCGCCTGCTGCGGCGCGCCGCCACTGGTGTGTGGGGTGGGCTCTGGTCGCCCCCGGAGTTCAGCACGCTGGAGGAGGCCCTGTCCGTCGCGGGGAGCCACGCCCCGCCCCGCCATGGCGAGCCGCTGCTGCATGTGTTCACCCATTTCGACCTGCTGATCCACCCGCTGTGGGTGCGGGCCGACCGGGAGGGCGTGGCCGAGGCCGCCGGCAGCCTGTGGTATAACGCGGCCCGTCCCGCCGCCATCGGCCTGCCGGCCCCCGTGGCCCAACTCCTGAAGAATCCTCCGCCATGACCCGTACCGTGCATTGCATCCTGCTGAAGAAGGAGGCTCCCGGCCTGGACCGGCCGCCGTACCCCGGTCCGCTGGGCCAGCGCGTCTTCGAGCAGGTGTCGAAGGAGGCCTGGGGGGGCTGGGTGCGCCACCAGACCATGCTGATCAACGAATACCGCCTCACCCCAGTCGATCCCAAGGCGCGCAAGTTCCTGGAGGGGGAGATGGAGAAGTACTTTTTCGGCACCGGGTCGGAAAAACCGCAGGAATTCCAGGCGCCGGGCGGCTGAATGCGCCGCGACCTTGACGCCCCGAAGCCTGCACCGGTCTAATACGCGCCCCCTGTCGCCTCCTGCGTCAGGGGCCTGATGCCCAGGTAGCTCAGTTGGTAGAGCAGCGGATTGAAAATCCGCGTGTCGTTGGTTCGATTCCGACCCTGGGCACCATCTCCTTCCTGTAGGAATCCGCCTCTGGGGATGGCCATGCCGGCGGTCCTATACTGGTCCCATGGGTTCAGCTGACATGTACGGCCAGATCGATGTGGCGCGCCAGCGCTGGAAAGATGCGGCCGGTTACATCGAACCTGTGCCGAGCGACGCCAGCGGTCGCCTGATGTGTCCGATGTGTCGCGCCGATGCGCGGCAGCAGGAGCTGCACCAGGTTTCCGGTCGCCAGATCTGGGAGTGCCCGCGCCATCACAGTTTCCAGGGCACCGTTCTTCCCGAATAAACCGGCAATGCACGACGCGTAGGAAACTTCCCGCACCGCCCGGCGGCGCCCGGTGATAACGCAACGCCGCCGCCGCGCGCACCATCTGAGCCGTGGTGGTTTTCACCCGCCGCATGCCGGGCCCGGCAGGTTATTCGCACCACCGGGCCCGGCTTTCATCAGCGCAGGAAGTGTTCATGCGACCCACGTCACAGTTCAGTCAACTTAAGGCAGACGGGGCGGAGCCGGCCCTGCATTTTGCGTGACAGAACGTGGCACATGGCGCGTCGGCGCTGATCGCAGCTGGTGGCAGTGGATGGGATCCGTGAAATTGTCAAAAACAAGGGAGAGGACCCGGCCCGCGCCGGTGGCTCCCGTCGCGTTTGACGGCACGCTGCTCGAAGCCTTGCCCATGCCCGCCTGCTGTGTTGCTGCCGATGGCAGCATCATCGCCTTCAACAATGCCTGGCAGGAGCTGGCCTCGGCGAACCCGCTGCTGCATGACCTGGCGCGGCCCGAGGCCGGCTTTCTCGCAGCATGCAGCCCGTCGTCCGCGGATGGCCTGCGCACCCTGGGCAAGCACCTGGAATCGGCACTGCACGCCGCGGTCGATACCACGCCAGTTACCTGTGAGTTCTCTGCCGGCGGGCAGTACTTCGCCGCGCGCATCACGCAGCTCACCGCAGGCGCCCAGGGCTGTCTGGTGGTTTGCGAGGACGTCACCGGCCAGCGCCAGGCGGAGCGCGACCTGGCGAGCCTGCAGGTCACCGGAAAGATCCAGCGCCGCAGCGCCGCGCAGAATGCGGTGCTCGCGCATTTCGGCCAGTTCGTGCTCTCCCAGCCCGATCCGCACCTGCTCGCCGAGCGTGTGGTGGGCACCGTGCGCGAGGGCCTGCAGGCGCAGCGCTGCCGCCTGCTGATGAAGGCCGGTGACACCCGTGACCTCACCCAGGCGGCTGGCTTCGGCTGGGAGCAGGGCGCCGGGGATCTGCCACGCGCGCCGGACCTCGAAGTGCAGATCAACGACAGCGAGGGCATCCATGGCACGTTGAGCGTGTGGCTGGGTGCGGACGAGGAGGTGAACGACGACGATCGCGCCTTCCTGCAGACCCTGGCCGGGACGGTGTCGGCCTACCTGCAGCGCAAGTCGGCGGAAGATCGCCTCGCCTACATGGCGCAGTTCGATGCACTCACGGCACTGCCGAACCGCACGCTGTACCTGGACCGCCTCGCGCACGCCATCGATGCCGCCGCACGCGAGCACTCCCCCGTGGGAGTGCTGTTCGTCGACGTCGACCGCTTCAAGTCCGTGAACGACACCCTGGGCCATGCGGTGGGCGATGAGCTGCTGGTGCAGATCGCGGGCCGCCTGAAGGCCGCCGTTCGCCTGGGCGACACCATCGGCCGCCTTTCCGGAGATGAATTCGCACTGGTGCTGCCGCAGCTGGCGCATGCCGAGGATGCAGCCGTGGTGGGCAAGAAGATCACCACGGCGCTGGCTACACCTTTTTCCATCCACGGGCACACCGTCTATGTTTCCGGCAGCGTGGGCATCAGCCTGTATCCGGCCGATGGCACGGAGCCGGAAGCGCTACTGAAGAATGCCGACATGGCCATGTACCGGGCCAAGCAGTCCGGCCGCAATGGCTACCAGTTCTACCTGCCGCAGCTGCAGGAGCGAGCCCTCGCCCGGCTGCAGCTGGAGAACCAGCTGCGCGAGGCACTGGAGCGCGATGAGTTCCAGCTCGAATACCAGCCCAAGGTCGACCTGCGCAGCGGGGAAATCTGCGGGCTGGAGGCGCTGCTGCGCTGGCGCGGCCCCGATGGCCGGCAGATGCCGCCGCGCGAATTCATCCCCGTGCTCGAGGACACCGGCCTGATCGTGCCGGTGGGCGAGCGGGTGATCTCGATGGCCTGCACGCAGCTGCGACGCTGGCTGGCGGCGGGCCATTCACCGCCACCGGTGGCCGTGAACATCTCGCCGCGGCAGTTCCGCCAGGACCAGCTGGACATCGCGCTCACGCGCCCCATCGTGTCCAGCGGCGTGGATCCCCGCCTGCTGGAGTTCGAGCTCACCGAAGCCATGCTGATGGGCGATGCCGAAGGTTCGGCGCGCATGCTCCGCTGCATCAAGGCGCAGGGCATCCGCCTGGTGCTGGATGACTTCGGCACCGGCTATTCCAGCATGCACTACCTGAAGAAATTCCCGCTGGATGCGCTGAAGATCGACCACGAGTTCATCCGCGACATGCTCGATGACGCCAACAACTCGCGCATCGTGGCCGCCATCATCGGGCTGGCGCGCAACCTCGACCTGCGCGTGGTGGCCGAGGGCGTGGAGAATGCCCGGCAGCTGGCGTTCCTGCGCCGGCACGGCTGCAACGAGGCGCAGGGGTTTGTCATTGCCCGGCCGCTATCCGTGGCAGACACCACCCGCCTGTTCACCGAGCGGCGGCGTTTCAGTTTCATTGGCGCGCCGATGCCGCGCCGCCAGGCCACCTGACGCGCGGTTGCCGGGGCTCCCGCGCGGGGCCAGAATGCGCCGGTGTGGCCCTCCACTGACACCAGAAGGCACCTCGCCGGCAGTCTGCTGGCACTGATGCTGTGCGGCCCTGCTGCCGCCCAGGCCGCGGCGCCGCTGCCGGCACCGAATCCGGCCATCCGCAGCCAGCTCGACATCCCCTTTGCACGCGTGGGCACGCACACCCTGCTGCTCGACCTGCACATGCCCGCCGGGGTGCCAAACCCGCCGCTGGTGGTGTACCTGCATGGCGGCGCCTGGCGGCTGGGCGACAAGGAAGAGGCGCCCCCCATCCTGGTGGAGCGCGGTTATGCCGTGGCCAGCCTCAACTTCCGTTCCAGCGATGACGCGCGTTTTCCGGCCAATGTGCACGACATCAAGGCCGGCATCCGCTTCCTGCGCGCGAATGCCGCGAAGTATGGCTACCGGGCCGATCGCATCGCCGTGTCCGGGTCCTCATCCGGAGGTCACCTTGCCGCGCTGGTGGGCGTGACCAACGGGAACAAGGAGCTGGAGGGCACCGTGGGCAATGACCTGCGGGAATCCTCCGATGTGCAGGCCATCGTTGCCTGGGTGGGCGCATACAACCTGGAAACCATCATTCCGCAAACCACGCCCGAGGGGTTGAAGCTGCGCGTGCCGGCGCTGCAATCGCTGCTGGGTGGATCGCCGGAACAGGTGCCGGACCTCGCGCGCCTCGCCAGCCCGGTGGCGCATGTGGACCGCAGCGATCCCCCGCTGATCATCCTGCATGGCGACCAGGACACCAACATTCCGGTGAACCAGGCGCTGGAACTCGACGGCGCCTACCGGAAGGCGGGCCTGGTTGCTGAACTGGTTATCGTGCCCGGCGTGGGGCATGTGGCGCGGCCCTTCTTCGGGCCCGGTGAGGCCGCCGACCGCGTGATCGGATTCCTGCAGCGCACGCTCGGCCGCTGAGGCCATCTGGAGTAGGCTCTCGCGCATGACTGGTTCCCGCCTGCAATCCGTTGTCCGGGCCCTCGAGCCGCCGCAGGGCGATCCTGCGCTGGTGGCGGTGGATCGCGCGCTGGCGGAGCTGCGCCGCGGCCGCGCCATCGCCGTGCGCGAGCCAGCCGGCCGCGCCTGGCGCCTGGTGGTGGCGCTGGAGACCGCGGAGACCGCGCTGGTCGAACACGCGCTGGCGCAGGCCGGCGCCATGCTGGTGGTCACCGGCGCGCGAGCCGCCGCCCTGGGCGTGCCCTGCGAATCCGATGAGGTGCTGCTGCTGTCGCCGGCGGAGCGCAATGCCGCGCAGCTGCAGGAGCTCGGCCGGCACTGGGAAACTGATGGCTGGCGCCGGGCGCTGGGCGAGGGCGTGCCACATGTCACCTGCGCAGATGCGCTGAGCATTGCAGCCGTGCGGCTGGCCAAGAGTGCGCAGCTGTTGCCGGCACTGCTGGTTTCCGATGTGGTGGCAGGCCCCGTGCCTGCCACAGTGCTCGCCGTCAGTGTCGATCAGGTCGAACGGCACTCCCTGCCTGCGGCCGAAGACCTGCTGCGCGTGAGCGAGGCGCGCGTGCCGCTGCGCGAGGATGAGAACAGCAGGCTGGTGCTGTTCCGCGACCGGCGCGATGCCAGCGAGCATGTGGCGGTGGTGGTGGGCAATCCCGATCCCGCATCCGTGGTGCCGGTGCGTGCGCATTCCTCCTGTTTCACCGGCGATCTGCTGGGCAGCCTGCGCTGCGACTGCGGCGAGCAGCTGCAGACCGCGGTGAAGCGCCTGCATGACGAGGGCGGCGGCGTGCTGCTGTACCTGGCGCAGGAAGGCCGCGGCATTGGCCTGGCCAACAAGCTGCGCGCCTACCAGCTGCAGGATTCCGGCCTCGACACCGTCGATGCCGACCGCCACCTGGGATTCAGTGCCGATGAGCGCAGCTATGCCATCGCCGCGGCGATGCTGCGGCAGCTGGGCTTCACGCGCATCCGCCTGCTGACCAACAGCCCGCACAAGGTGCGCGAGCTGCGCGCACGCGGCATCGACGTCGAAGAGATGGAATCACTGCTGGCGGCGCCCAACGCGCACAACGAACGCTACCTGCGCACCAAGCGCGAGCGGGCGGGGCACCTGATTCCCGAGCAGGACTCAGGCTGAGGCGCGCTCCAGCTCCTCGGTGAGCTCCAGCCATTCGGCTTCGACTTCCCCGGTTTCCTGTGCGATGCGCGCGCGGCGGGCGGCCACGTCCAGCTGGCGTGCGCGGGCAGCCGGTTCGTAGATCGAGGGATCGGCCAGCTCACGGTCCAGCTCTGCAGCGGCGACGCTGAGTTCCTGCATCTTCTTTTCCACCCGCGCCAGGCGCGAGCGCAGCGAGGAGACGGACTTCTGCTGCGCTTTCGGCAGCGGCTTCGGCGGCGGCTTCTGCGCCTGCTTTGCCTGCGCAGGTGCCGCCTGCGCAGGTGCTGCCGGCGGCGACGCTGCCCCGCCCTTGGACAGCCAGCGCGCGTAATCGTCGAGGTCGCCGTCGAAATCCTGCACCGCGCCGCCGGCCACCAGCAGGAAGCGGTCGGTCACGGTGGAGAGCAGATGCCGATCGTGCGACACCATGATCACCGCGCCGCCGTATTCCTGCAGCGCCATGGCCAGCGCCTGGCGCATCTCCAGGTCCAGGTGGTTGGTGGGCTCGTCGAGCAGCAGCAGGTTGGGCTTTGGATAAGCCACCATGGCCAGGGCCAGGCGCGCCTTCTCGCCGCCCGAGAAAGGTCCCACCGGCTCGAACACACGATCGCCGCGGAAGCCGAAAGTGGCCAGGTAATTGCGCTGCTCCTGCTCGCTGGGCCGCTGGCCCAGTTTCTGCGCGAGGCGCTGCAGGTGCAGCAGCGCAGATGCAGCCGGGTCCAGCTGCTCCAGCTGGTGCTGCGCGAAGTAACCCACCGACAGGTCGCGCGCATCATCGCGGGTGCCGCCACGCGGGGCCAGTTCACCGGCCAGCAGCTTGATCAAGGTGGACTTGCCAGCGCCATTGCGTCCCAGCAGCGAGATGCGATCGCCCGGATACACGGTGAGGCTCACGCCACTGAGCAGCACTTTGTCGCCATACCCTGCGGATTGCTGCTGAATGGCCAGCAATGGGCGCGGCAGCTTCAGCGGCTCGGCAAAGCTGAACTGGAAGGGCGAGTCCACATGTGCCGGCGCGATGCGCTGCATGCGCTCCAGTGCCTTGATGCGGCTCTGTGCCTGGCGCGCCTTGCTGGCCTTGGCGCGGAAGCGGCGCACGAAATCTTCCATGTGCGCGATCTCGCGCTGCTGTCTCACATACAGCGCGGACTGCTGGGCCAGCATGGCGGCGCGGGTGTCCTCGAAGTCGGTGTAGTTGCCCGAATAGACGGTGGCCTTCTGCTGTTCGATGTTCACGATGCGGTTGACCACGCGGTCGAGGAACTCGCGGTCGTGCGCGATCAGCAGCAGCGTGCCCTGGTAATCCTTCAGCCAGCCTTCCAGCCAGACGATGGCGTCGAGGTCCAGGTGGTTGGTGGGCTCGTCCAGCAGCAGCAGGTCGGAGCGGCACATCAGTGCCCGCGCCACGTTGAGGCGCACGCGCCAGCCACCGGAGAATTCGCGCACTCCGCGCGTTTCATCCACCGTGGCGAATCCCAGGCCGTGCATCAGCTGCGCGGCGCGCGCGCGGGCGTCGTAGCCGCCGATGCCGGCATAACGCGTGTAGAGATTGGCCAGGCGCGTGCCGTCGGCATGCGAGGCCTCGGCTGTGGCGATCTCGGCCTCCAGCTGGCGCAGCTCCTCGTCGCCGTCGAGCACGAATTCGATGGCGTGGCGTTCGCTGGCCTCCAGTTCCTGCGCCACATGGGCCATGGCCAGGTTCGAGGGCATCTCGAAATGCCCCTCGTCCGGCTGCAGTTCGCCGCGCACCAGCGCCAGCAGGCTCGACTTGCCGCTGCCGTTCTCGCCGGTGATGCCGACCTTTTCGCCCCGGAACAGGCTGAAACTGGCCTCCGCGAAGAGTACGCGCGGGCCGCGGCGCAGGGTGACGGCGTCGAATTTCAGCATGCGGAACGTAGCTGCCGGTGGGACATTGGGGCGCGAAGCTTAGAGGTAGAATGCCGGCATGAAAACCGCATTCCGCGTCCGGGCCCTGGCGGCGCTGGCGCTGGGCCTGGCGCTCTCCGCGACGGCTGCTGCCGAGGTCAAGGCCAGCGGCGGCTGGGCTCGCGCCACAACGCCCGGCGCGAAGACCGCCGCCGGCTACCTCACCTTCACCAATTCAGGTGAGGAGGAGCGCAGCCTGCTGAAGATCACTTCGCCCGTGAGCGATGAGGTGACCCTGCATCGCACCAGCATCGACGAGAAGGGCATGACCCGCATGTGGCCCATGGCCAAGCTGGTGCTGGAGCCGGGCGAGACCCTGCGGCTGGAGCCTTCCGGAATCCACGTGATGTTCGGGAAGCTGAAGACGGCGCTGGCGGCGGGCCAGAAAGTGCCGCTCACCATCAAGTTCGATGGCGGGGAGCCGGAATTCACCGTGATGCTCGAGGTGATGCCGCTGACCACCGTCGAGGGTCCCGCCCGCCACTGACCGGCGGCGGCACCGGGTGACGAATCAGCCGCCGGCGCGTTTTGCGTCGTATCCCAGCCGGATGAGCTCGGCGACCAGCCGGTCCCGGTGTTCGCCCTGGATTTCGATGCGATCCTCGCGGGCCGCACCCCCCGCCCCGCAGGAGCGCTTCAGCTGTGCCGCCAGCGCCTCGAGGGCCTCGCCCCTCAGCGGCAGGCCGGTGATCACAGTGACCCCCTTGCCGCCGCGTCCGGCCGTTTCGCGGGCGACCCGTATCTTGGGCGGCCCGGCGCTGGCCGGCCTGGCCGCCGGCTGCCTGACGGGCTTCTCCATCACCACGCCGCGGTAGGTGTGCACGGTTTTCATGTCGGACGCTGCGCTGCAGAAATATGGGCCGGAAAGCGCGCTATGATGCCAGCTCGCATGGAAATTCCGCACCCCTAGATGCGCGCAGCCGCGGTCATCTTCGGCCTCATTGTCCTGAATGGATTGTTCGCCTCAGCCGAGCTGGCGCTGGTCTCCGCGCGCCGCTCGCGGCTGAAGGCGCTGGCCGAGGGTGGCCACCGTGGCGCGCGGGCAGCGCTGAACCTGCTTTCCGATCCCACGCGGCTGCTGTCCTCCGTGCAGGTGGGCATCACGCTGGTGGGCATCCTCACCGGCCTGTACAGCGGCGCCGCCTACTCGGCCAGGCTCGCCGCCTGGCTCATCGGGCTGGAACCACGCCTCGCGCCTTACGCGGAGGGGCTGGCCTCCGGCCTCATCGTGGTGGTGATGACCTACTTCTCCATTGTGCTTGGCGAGCTCGTGCCCAAGCGCCTGGCGCTCACCTATGCCGACCGCTGGGCCGTGGTGGTGGCTCTTCCCATGCAGTTCATCGCGCGTTTCGGCGCGCCGGTGGTGTGGATGCTGCAACGGTCCACTGATGCGCTGGTGAAACTGCTGCCCACGGAGACACGCCAATCCGAAGTGACCGACGATGACGTGCGCGCGCTTGCCGCAGAGGGCATGCAGACCGGCGCGCTGCATCGTCATGAAGCGGAGATGATCGATTCCGTGCTGCGCCTGGCCGACCGCAGCATCGAATCCATCATGGTGCCGCGTGGCGATATCCTCTGGCTGGATGCCAACGAGCCGGTGGCGACGTTGTGGGATGAGGCGCGGCGCAGTGGCCATGCGCGCTTCCTCCTGTGCCGCGGGGAGCTTGAGCAGTTGCTGGGCGTGGTGTCGCTGGCGAACCTGGGCGAGGCGCTGCGCCGTGGGCAGCTGGACCTCGATGCCGATGTGCAGGCGCCGCTGCACGTGCCTGAGAGCATCTCGGTGTTCAAGCTGCTGGAAACCTTCCGCCGTTCCAGCGTGCACCTGGGCGTGGTGACGAACGAGTACGGCGGCATCGAGGGCCTGGTGACGCCGGCCGACATCCTGAAAGCCATCGCCGGCGACCTGCCCGACATGGGCAGCCGCGACGCCGCCGGTGCGCAGCCGCGCGAGGATGGCAGCTGGCTGATCGACGGGCACCTGTCCATCCACGAGGCCGAGCGCGCGCTGAACCGCAAGGACCTCGCGCGCGGCGACAACTACAACACCATGGCGGGCTTTGTGCTCTGGCACCTGGGGCGGCTGCCCGTGCCGGGAGAGAAGCTGGCCTGGCGCGACCTGTCTATCGAGGTGATCGACATGGATGGCCTGGTGATCGACAAGCTGCTGGTGCAGCCGCGCAGCGCGCAGGGGCTGCGTGCGGGGGAAGTCGGGCGGGGAGCGGCGGAAGTCGAGTAGGGGATATCAAATCGAAACGGCTCCACAGCGATGGGCGGGTGGCCGCCGCAGACTGTGATGGCGGGTGGTCTGGTCTTCTCTTCTGTTCCGTCGATAAGAAGCCCTGTTAAGTTTGCGTCGACGTGGATGGGTTCACTCCTGACCCTTCAGATAGTCCGGTTTAAGGTGGTCGAAGAGATCGTCGCGTACTGGTCCGGAACCTATGAGACAGCTAACTGGGTTCAGGTCTGGCCGAGTACCCGCCACTTGGTCACGTTTCCTCCCGAATTCCCGGTAGCAGCGTGAATTGATCCAACGGCGCTCTACGCCTGGTTCAATCATCTCCACGATGCCCGCCCGACGCGGTGAGTTTCCTTCAAAGATGTTGCGGGGAGGGTCATCACTTGGCTCCTCGTCTTCATCAGTAGAGCCGAACTTCATGGGTCCGGAGTCTGGCTCTGACCATGCCCGTGTCGACTGCTCTGCTTGCGATGCCCAATCGATTCGCTTCCAGGGCTCGGGCTCATCGTCCAGAGTGGGAAGAGATACTGCGGTGCTCACTTGATCTTCTTCAGGCAGGACTATGGCCAACTCTGCTGGTTGAGACGATTCTCGAAGTTCTGACTCGAGGTCACTGCCTTCTGGCTGCACCTTGATCTCCGGGATGAGCATGGGTGTGAGCCGAATCGAATAAGACAAAAACTCCGGGCGTGGATTGTCCCGCTGTGCCACGACGCCAGTCATTAGCAGGTATATGGCTGAGGCATGGCCACCCAGGATTGCCGTGAGAATGAGCACACGCGGCCGGTCGCGCATGGCAACGCTCACCTCCTGGAATGACGTGGCGAGGGTCCATAGTTGACTGCGTATAGCCGCGGCACAACTAAAAATTGCGTCATCTTCTTGCGGCTGAAAGCGGAGGAAGCGTCTTTCATGCCGCCTAACTACCCGGCTCAGCGACGGCGCGATGAACTTTCAGCACGCGGGCGCGCCAGCTATCTCCGATAGAAGGCTTCCACCTTCCGAGTCACTCTTTGCACCTCGCGAGAGAGGGACGTTGAGTCTAGACCGTCCTGCATTGCGGCAATGAATATAGCCTGCCCGAGGTCTGCCAACCATCTGGGAGGGTGGTCACTGATCGGGCTCAACGTCATCGCGTACAGTCTCTCTTCGGCCGCATACCTCCTTACGGTGAATGTGACTACTGTGGCGTCGGTTACAGTGCTCGGCGCTGGCGAGTATCGCGCCTGTAGTACCGACCGCAACCATAGTTGTCGTATACGCTGTGCCAGCTCGGAGGCGATCGGCTTTGAGGTTTTCGGTACAGGTACGTCGCTCTGCCCCAGTTGTGAACGCTCTGTCCATACTTGAACTTCGTAGGCGTCTCCTACTTCAATGAGGCACCAGTGCTGCTCCGGCGAGAAGGTATGCTCTTCGTGAAATGACGCCACGCAATCGTACGGCCTGATATCAACGAAGATCTCGGGGGTAAATGGCTGAAGATGCTCGTCACGTGTGCTTAGCTTGTTGGCTAGTTTGACCTCGCTTTCGATGCCCACTGGAACAGCCGAAAACGCGATGCACGCAACCGAAAGTGCGATTGGGATGGTGGCGAAAGCGTGTCTCATGCCGCCTAACTACTAGGCTGGGCGACGGCGCGCCGGCCTTTTGGCACGCGGGCGCGGCAGCGCTCGTGCGCGCTTGCGGCTCGGCAGCCCGCGGCCGGGCACTTTATGCTGAACGCCGCTCGCTGCAGCGCAGAGTTAGACGTCATGGCGGAGATCTTCTCCTGGTGTCAATCCCTGCAGTACCCTTCACCGGATCGTATGGTCAGACAGTTGGTCTTGTCACCGAGCCACTTCATTCCCGTTTCTGCTCCAGAAGTAGCGCGAATGGACTCCTGCACGCCGTCCCTTTCAAAGAGAATTTCTTTCCCGGTGGAGCGACCTTGGTAGGTCTTCGGCCCATCAAGATCTTGGATGGTGACTTTGTAGTCACCATCGCCGCCTTCCAGGCGGAGATATGTCCCCTCAGGGCCGGTCCATTGGCCTAACCATTTGTCGGTCGCCTCGTGGAAGGCGGTACCGACACTTCCCGAACTTGTCCCGGAGTCGGCACAACCGCTCGCGAAGATGGAGAGAATGCACGAGGAGAGGATGAGCTTCTTATACATCGTTCGAAGCCAACGGAAGGGAAAGATGCCTAACGTTTGAGTTCAGCGGCGGCACGCCGCGATTGCTGCGCATAGCCGCTGAACTGAATGCCTACCCTCTGAATATCGGTACCCCGACAACTTCATATACGACATTCCCCCGAAGAAAGTGCAGCCGACTCGAACATCGATGCCTGTCCCGGATTTGTTGATTGAGCAACGCTCACCGCCCGACACCCGATCGCTTGGCCACCTCATCTCCGCCGCAGCGAGAAGAAGCCCGGGCTTCTACGGCCTGCTGCCCACCGGATGCGCGCTGAACGAAACAGCCTTCACCAACGCCCACACCTCAGCCCCAGGCGCGATCCCCAGCTCCCGCGTCGCCGCCGCGCTGATGCGCGCCAGCAGCACGGCGCCGCCGATATCCACTGCAATCAGGTTCGCACCACTGTCCTCGGTCACCGAGACCACCCGACCACGCAACTGATTACGCACCGAAAGTCCACGCGGTTCGGACACAGCCACAATCATGTCCCGCGCCAGCAGTTGCAGGCGCACCTTCTGCCCGGGCACCAGCGTCGTCGACGTCACCATCAGGTGGCTCCCCGAGCCAATGGCAACGGCCGACAGGCCATCCGCAGGATCGACACGCTCCACCCTGCCATCCACCACCGCGCCAACGGCATCCACGCCGACGATGGAACGCAGCGCCGGCGCCAGGCTCACCTCTCCAATGCTGCCGTCTGCGACCACGCGTCCCTCATCCAGCACCACCAGATGGGTCGCCAGGCGCAACACCTCATCGAACTGGTGACTGACGAACACCATGGGAATGGCAAAAGCATCGCGCAGCCGCTCCAGGTAAGGCAGCACCTCCTCGCGGCGCGACACATCCAGCGAGGCCAGCGGCTCATCCAGCAGCAGCAGCCGCGGCTGCGACAGCAGCGCGCGCCCCAGCGCCACGCGCTGGCGCTCGCCACCGGACAGCGATGCCGGGCGGCGCGGCAGCAGGCTCTCCAGCCCCAGCAACTGCACCACGTCATCAAAGACGCGGGCCAGCGATTCCTTCTTCGCCGCGCCGTAAAGCAGATTGCCGCGCACCGTGTAATGCGGGAACAGCCGCGCGTCCTGGAACACATAGCCGATGCGGCGCCGTTCGGCTGGCACGCGGACACCACGCGCGCTGTCCAGCCACGTCTCATCATCCAGCTGCACCTGGCCGCGGACGTCCGGCAACAAGCCCGCCAGTGCATTCACCAACGTGGTCTTGCCGCAGCCGGAGCGGCCGAACAGCGCGGTGACGCCGGGCGTCGGGGCCGAGAAGCGCGCGTCCAGGTTGAAGCGCTCGCGCGTCAGCTGCAGCGCCACGTTCAGCATGTCACTTGCCCAGCCAGCGGCGCAGCTGGCGTGCCAGCAGCTCCGACGCCAGAAGGCCCGCGAGCCCCAGTGACAGCGACAGCGCCGCAAGTCTTGCCGCAGTGGCATTGCCGTCGGGCGACTGCAGGGCGGTGTACAGCGCCAGCGGCAGCGTGCGGGTCTCGCCGGGAATGTTAGACACGAAGGTGATCACGGCGCCAAATTCGCCCAGGCCGGCGGCAAAGGCGGTGACCGCGCCGGCCAGTACGCCGGGCAGCATCAGCGGCAGCGTGATGGTGCGGAAGCGGCGCCAGGGCGAAGCGCCCAGGGTGCGGGCGGCTTCTTCCAGTCCCTTGTCCACGTTCTCCAGCGAGATGCGCATGGCGCGCACCATCAGCGGGAACGACATCACCGCCGTGGCCACCGCGGCGCCCAGGGTGGAGAAGGTGAGCTGGAAGTCGAAGTGCCGGTCGAGCCAGCCGCCCACCGGCCCGCGCGTGCCCAGCAGCAGCAGCAGCAGGTAACCCACCACCACGGGCGGCAGCACCAGGGGCAGGTGCACGAAGGCATCCAGCAGCATGCGCCCGGGGAAACGGCGCCGGGTGAGCAGCCAGGCGATGATTACTGCCGGCAGCAGGTTTATCGCTACGGCCCGCAGCGCCACGGCCAGGCTCAGGCCCAGCGCCTCGCGTTCCATCTCGCCGAACTCCCACATGGGCGGCAAGGATAAACGCAAGGGGCGATAATCGGCGCATGAACGCCAATCCCTCACCGGCCGGCGCAGCCGGCGTCCGCCCCATCGTCACCATCCAGTCGCACATCCTGCAGCAGCAGGCGCGCTTTCCTGAAGCCACCGGTGCGCTGTCCTGGGTGCTCTCGGCCATTTCCATCTCCGCCAAGATGATCTCCGCGCAGGTGCGGCGGGCGCGGCTGGAAGATGTGCTGGGCAGCGCGGGCGAGCAGAACGTGCAGGGCGAGACGCAGCAGAAGCTGGACGTGATCGCCAACGAGATCCTGATGCGCAACCTGGGCGGCCGGCAGGGAGTTGCGGTGGTGGCCTCCGAGGAGAACGAGCAGGCCGTGATCATGCGCGATGCCAACGACGGCGAGACGCGCTACTGCGTGATGTTCGACCCGCTGGACGGCTCCTCGAACCTGGACATCGCCGGTGGGGTGGGGACCATCTTCAGCATCCTGCGCAAGGACCGCCGTTCATCGCGCATCGAGGATTCCCTGCTGCAGCCGGGCTCGCGGCAGGTGGCGGCCGGCTACGTGCTCTACGGCTCCTCCACGGTGATGCTGCTGACCATCGGCAGCGGCGTGGACATGTTCGTGCTCGATCCTTCCATCGGAGCCTTCGTGCGCGTGGCCGAGGGGCTGAAGATCGCTCCGCGCAACAAGTGCTATTCGCTCAACGAGGGCAACCGGCTCACGCTGCCCGAGGGCTACCAGCGCTACCTGAACTGGGCGCAGGAGAACGGCTATTCCAGCCGCTACGTGGGCGCGATGGTGGCCGACGTACACCGCATCATGATCCAGGGCGGGGTGTTCATGTATCCGCCGACGAAGAAGGCGCCGGCCGGCAAGCTCAGGCTGATGTACGAGGCCAATCCCATGGCCTTCCTGGTGGAGCAGGCCGGTGGCAAAGCGCTGGCCGGCCCGGGCCAGCGCATCCTCGACCTGCAGCCGCGCGAGATCCACCAGCGCAGCTGCGTGATCCTCGGCAGCGCGGACGAGGTGGACCTCGTCGTCGCGCAGCTCGGCCAGTAACCTCGACCTGGCCTAGAAGCTCTTGCTGAGCGTCACGAAGCCGCGGCGGCCGAAGTAGTCGTAGCCGCTGTACAGCGGCGCATTGCCCACGCGGTTTGGGTAGTCGCCCGGCGAGATGGTGCGCGGCGTCACGTCGGTGAGGTTGCGGATGCCGAGCACCACGCTCCAGTCATCCGCGGCCGTGTAGCGCACCGATGCGTTGTGCATCAGGTAGGCGCTGGTGCGGAAGTCGTAAGGGTCCACTGACGGGTCCACGTCGAGGTAGGCGTTGCTGTCCTGCACGCCCACGTAGACCAGGCCGTAGTAGGCGGTCCAGTTGCCCCAGGCGTACCGCAGGTCCAGGTCGCCCACCAGCTTGGGCATGGTCACCGTGCCGTTGAATTCATCCACCTGATCTTCCGGCACCAGCTGGCTGGTCTGGTGCAGGAAACGCGTGGCGCGCAGGTCGGCACCGAAACGGCCGGGGCCGATGGCGTGTTCGGCCCGCAGGTTGAAGTCCAGGCCTTCGGCCTTCTGGCGCGCGATGTTGCGGAACAGGTCATCCACCACCAGCTCGTCGTTGTTGTCGCGCGTGCTGAAGGTGCAGTAGCCGCCGCCGGCGCGGAAGTCCGGGTCCGCGTAGCAGTAGTCCAGCAGGTAGTCGCCACCGATCTGCATCACCTGGTTCTTCACCTTGATGCGCCACCAGTCGACGGCGAAGGACAGCTGCGGGGCACCGGCAGCCAGGTGCGGCTGCAGGCTGATGCCTGCGGTGCTGGCGGTGGAGGCCTCGCTCTTGAGTCCCAGCGCCGCGCCACCGCCGGAATTCACCTGCACGCTGTTCTGCTGGATGAAGTCCGGGTCCAGGCCCTCGGCGGCGCAGTTGATGTACGTCGTGGACGTGGCGGGCAGGTCGCCGTACTGGTTGCAGGGATCGGTCTGTGACGGCAGGAAGCCCGAGGTTGGTGCCAGGAACTGCTCGTAGATGGCCGGGGCCCTGAAGGAAGTGCCGCGCGTGGCGCGCAGGCGCAGCCAGCTGGTGGGCAGGTATTCGGCGCCGACTTTATAAGTTGTGTCCGATCCATAGGAGTCATAGTCGGTGTAGCGCGCCGAGAGGTTCAGCGTGAGCGACTCGGCCGCCGGCAGGCCGGCCAGCAGCGGGATGTCCAGCTCGCCGAAGACCTCCGCCACGTTGTCCTTGCCGCGGGTGATGCCGGCGCTGCTCTGCTGGTAGATGTTCTGGTTCTGCATCTCCACCGAGGGCACGTCGTTGAGCTTCATCCAGCGCGCCTCGGCGCCGATGGCGCCGCGCAGGCGGCCGTAGGGCAGCGTCGCCAGCGGGCCGTCGAAGATGGCCGACACTGTCGACTCCCGGTATGTGGTGTGTCCGATGATGTCTTGCCAGATGTAGTCGCGGTAATCCTGCGGGATGTTGCTGGCGAGGAAGTCCGCATCGAGCAGCGGCGCGGGCACGCAGCCGCTGCCAGGCACATCCACATTCACCTGGCAGGTGTAGGTGAGGCCGTCAAAGCCCACGCGCGTGGGGCCGTCGAAGCCAGGCGCCACCTCAGTGACGTAGGTGGAGTTGTACACGCGGTCATTCAGCGCCGACTCGGCGGCATAGCGGCCACGCGAGCGGTTCAGTGCCAGGTTCACGTCGTAGCGCCAGCCGGCGGCGAAATCCAGGTTGCCGCGCAGGCCGGTGACCAGGCGGCCGAAGTTCGATTCCTGCGTCGGGCGGTCGTTGCCCAGGATGGTGAACGAGCGCGCGATGATGTAGTCGCCGAAGGGGTTGAAGCCCACGCCGCCCCAGTCGAGCCCCGGGCCCGGCGCAGTGAGCGTCTCCGGCACAAAGGGATGCGGGTTGAAGTCCGCGTCGGACTGGTAATCCAGCTGCAGCTGGGTCGTGCCGGTCTGGCTGGACTCGCGGCGATGGAAGAGGCCCTCGAAATACAGCTCGGCATCGCCCATCACGCTGGTATCGAGCGCACCGGAGAGGAATCCGGTGTAGTTGCGGGTGGGCGAGATCAGCGAGGTGCGCAGCTGCCGCGGATCGAATGCAGGACGGTCGGCCACGTCATCCACGCCGCGCCAGCCCGGGATGTCGGCGGTGCCGGTGTTGTCCGGCACGGCGCGCGCGAACACACAATCCTCGTAGGTCACGTTGTCGCACACGGGCGCGACCACGTAGCCATGCGCAATGCCGGGAAACACGCCGCTGAGCGTGGAGATGGGGAAGCAGCGTGGCGTGCCATCCTGGTTGAGGATGGAGCCGTCAGGCACGTATTCGCCCGTAGCGGGATCGATGAGCACCTGCGTGGGGCAGCGCGACCAGTCCCGGTCACCGATGGTCAGATGCGTGCGATCGTAGATCTCGAAGCTGCCCAGCAGGTGGCCGCGCCTGCCGCTCATGCCGCCCGAGAACGTAAAGCCGGTTTCGTTGCCGCCGCCATCGAAGGTGGACGAGCGGTGCGCTTCGACATTCATTCCGTTGAAGCCATCGCGGGTGATGATGTTCACCACGCCGGCCACGGCATCGGATCCGTAGGTGGAGGAGGCGCCATCCTTCAGCACCTCGATGCGCTCGATCAGCGCCGAGGACGGCAGCACATTCAGGTCCGGCGCGCCCACCGATCCGCGCGTGCCCGAAGGCGCGAGGCGACGGCCATTGAGCAGCACCAGCGTGCGTGCGGCGCCGAGGCCGCGCAGGCTCAGCGTGTTCACGCCGGGGCCGCCGTCGATCACGTAGTCGCCGAAGTAGTTGTTGATCTGCTGTCCGCCGCCGGTGACGGTGGATCCCTGCAGCACGTCGGTGGTGGTGGCCACACCCGCCAGCACCGCAGCCTCGCGCTCGATCACCTGGATAGGTGAGGGCGAAGTGAATGCATCCCGGCGCACATGCGAGCCGGTGACGACGACATCCTCCAGCTCCTCCAGCTGCTCCCCGTCTGCGAAGGGACCGCTGGTTTCAGCGGCCAGGTTCGCGCCACTGGCCAGCAGCAGCAGGGCAGCCCACGACAGCACGCCGGCCGGACGCGGGTATACAACTCGGGCGAAAGTCACCATTCAAATGCTCCTGGAATCCAGTTCCCGCCAGACGGAACCAGGGAGGCAGGAGCCTCCGGGACCGGCCGGCGGTTGACTTAACACCATGTAATTTGCCGTCAAGTCGCCAGCGGATCAGGAACTTGCGCACAGAACCGCCAAATCCAGCACTGCCCTTCGGGCTGGGCGGGTCACGGGCCCCGCTCCAGAGCCCTGCGGGATTCGCGTCTGCGAAAAAAAAGGCCCGGAACCGCGAGGTCCCGGGCCTGCATCACACCTTACGGTGAGGTCAGTTCGTCCTGCGCAGCACCACGCGGCGGTTCTGCGCGCGGCCGTCGGCCGTCGCGTTGTCTGCCACCGGCTGCGACTCGCCCAGGCCCTGGGCAGTCAGCCGCGAGGCCGGCACACCTTTGTCTACCAGGTACTTCAGCACGGCGTTCGCACGCCGCTGCGAGAGGTCCAGGTTGTAGGCATCGGCGCCCTGGCTGTCGGTGTGGCCTTCGATCACGCCCGTGGCCGACGGTGAGGTCTCCCGCAGGAAGGTCACCGCCCGGTCCAGCTCCGGATAGGAGGATGGGTTGATCGTCGCCGAATTGGTGGCGAACAACACCTCCAGCCGGATGGTCAGGCTGCAACCCACTGTGTCGACCCTGTCACCGGCCGGTGTGGCCGGGCAGCGGTCGCTGGCGTCGACCACGCCGTCACGATCCGAGTCAGGCGGCGGGGGCGGCGGCGGCGGGGGAGGCGGCGGCGGAGGCGGGGGCGGTGGGGGAGGCGGCGGGGCTGCTGCCTGTGGTGGCGGCGGCGGAGGCGGCGGGGGTGGTGGCGCGGCCACCGAGCCCAGCGCCAGCTGCAGTCCCAGCGTGGCCACGGTGTCGACGATGCCGCGACCGATCGAAGCGCGGGCCGAAACGTCTCCCTTCAGCTGCAGCTTGCCGCTGTCACCGAAGCGCATCAGGTCGGCGGTGGCACCCACGCCCAGCTTGGCTGCCACTTCCTTGTCCGCGCTGGTGAGCCGGCGCTGGTCGAGCACACCCACGCCCATCAGCAGGTAGGGGCTGACGCGCTGGTCGCGGTCGAACACGCGCGCAAAGTCGAGGGTCAGGCCCTTGATCTCCCGGTCCCAGGTGGCGCCCGGGGCGAGGTCGTCATGGTTGCCGGAGAAGGCGTTGACGCTGAAATCCCACTTCTCGCTAAGCACCAGGCCCAGCGAGTAGTAGATGCCGAAATCGTCATCGACCAGGCGGTCGGAGTCGGTCTCCGTCCACATGCCACCGGCACCGATGGTCCATTGGCCCACTTCGGCGCCGGCGTGTACGGCCGGGATGCCTCCCATGAGGATCGCCGCGATGGCCGTTTTGACCAGAGGCTTGTTCATCTTGTTACTCCAGTATTCCAGAAGCCCAGTGTTCCAGAAGTTGCGCCCGCCAGCCGGCGGGATGTGAGGATGCTACCCGGCCCGTGGCAGGATGCCTACAGGCAACTGGATTGCCATGACAACGGATTCAGCGCTGCTTCGGCAGCAGGATGCGGTCGCCGGTCCGGATGCCACGGCGCGCAGCTTCGCCGGCAAGCAGTTCGAGCACGCCGGCCACGGTGCCACCGGAACTGATGATGTCCTCGGACAATGGCGTGGCGTTGCGGTGGATGTGCGAGATGCGCCCCGCTGCGTCGAAGAACACCATGTCGAGCGATACGTAGGTGTTCTTCATCCACATGTCCATGGGACGTGGCGCATCAAGCATGAAGAGCATGCCCTGGTCGCGCGGCAACTCGCGGATCCACATCAGGCCCTGCTGCTGTTCGGAGGGCGTGAGTGCGAGCCAGACGCGGAATGTGTCGCGGCCGTCGCGCCGTTCGATGGTGAGGGTGTCGCGCGCGAACCCGCGCAGCTGGGTGGGCTGGAAGTCGGTCGCAGGCTGCGCGCCGCAGGCAGCCACCGCCAGCAGCAGCGACCACCAGGCAAGGACAACGCTGATACGCATGGTCACAGTCTATGTCTAAACTACCCTCATGCGCCTCGTTGAAATCTCCCCTGTCATCCCACCTGCCCTCGAGAGACTCAACGAGCTGGCCGGCAACCTGTCCTACAGCTGGCATCGCCCCACGCGTGCGCTGTTCGAGGACCTGGACCAGAATCTCTGGCGCGAGACCCACGCCAATCCGCGGCTGATGCTCCGCTGCGTGAGCCAGGCCGCGCTCGATGCCGCCGCGGGTGATCCAGCCTACCTCGCCCGCTACCACGAGGCGCTGGCCAACTACGACCGCTACCAGTCGCAGCACACCGATGGCACGCGTGCGCTGGTGGCCTACTTCTGCGCCGAATACGGATTCCACGAAAGCTTTCCCATCTACTCAGGCGGCCTTGGCATCCTCGCCGGCGACCACTGCAAGGCGGCCAGCGACGAGCAGCTGGCCTTCGTCGCGGTGGGACTGGCCTATCGCCAGGGCTACTTCTCGCAGACCGTAGACAGTGATGGCACGCAGCACGCGGGCTTCAGCGATGTGGATCCGCGCGACCTGCCGCTGGAGGCGGTGCGCGATGGCGAGGGCAGGTGGCTGGTGGTGCATGTCCCCATCGCCGACCGCCAGGTGCTGGCACGCGTGTGGCGCGCCGAGGTCGGGCACGTGTCGGTGTTCCTCCTCGACACCAATGTCGAGGCCAACAGCAGCGCCGACCGTGACATCACCTTCCGCCTCTACGGCGGCGACGAGGCCCATCGCATCAAGCAGGAGATGGTGCTGGGCATCGGCGGCCTGCGCGCCCTGCGCGCGCTGGGCCTGAACCCGGCCGTCTGGCACATGAATGAGGGTCATGCCGCCTTCCTGGCGCTGGAACTGCTGCGCGAACGGCTGGCCGCGGGAATGGAGTTCGATGCCGCGCTGGAGGCGGTGGCCGCGCAATGCGTGTTCACCACGCACACGCCGGTGGCGGCCGGTCACGATGCGTTTTCCGACCACCTGTTCGTGGAGCACTTCTCCGGCCTGATCCCCGAGCTGGGCGGCGACGTGCAGCGGCTGCTGGCGCTGGGCCGCGCGCCGGGCGCCGGCGGTTTCTTCAACATGACCCGGCTTGCGCTCAATGGCGCGCGCCGCATCAACGGCGTCAGCCGCATCCACGGCGCCGTGTCATCACGGCTGTGTGCCGACCATTGGCGCGACATCCCGCCCGCGGAGAACCCGGTGGGATACGTGACCAACGGCGTGCACGTGCCGACCTTCCTTTCCTCGGTGTGGGCCACGTTCCTTGACGAGCGCCTGCCGGGCTGGCGCGACCGGCTCTGCGATGTTCCCTTCTGGCAGGCTGTCGACGGGTTGTCCGACGCGCCATTCTGGAACGTGGCGCAGGATGTGAAGTCGAGGATGCTGGCCGGTGTGCGCTCCCGCCTGGAGCGTGAATACCGGCGCAAGGGCATGGGACGGTTGCAGCTGCAGCAGGTCACGCGCCTGCTCGATCCCGCCAACCCCGACGTGCTCACCATCGGCTTTGCGCGCCGCTTCGCGACCTACAAGCGCGCCGCGCTGCTGCTGCGCGACCGCGAGCGGCTGCTGAAGCTGGTGACGAACGAGGAGCGCCCGGTGCTGTTCCTGTTCGCCGGCAAGGCGCATCCCGCCGACCATCCCGGCCAGCAGGTGCTGCGCGAGATCAAGCGCGCCATGCTGCAGCCGGAGCTCGCAGGGCGCGTGGTGTTCCTCGAGGATTACGACATCCAGCTGGCGCGCTGGCTGGTGACCGGCGTCGACGTGTGGCTCAACAATCCCATCGCGCCACTGGAGGCCAGCGGTACCTCGGGCATCAAGGCCGCGGTCAACGGCCGGCTGAACCTGTCCATCCTCGACGGCTGGTGGGCAGAGGCCTTCGATGGTGGCAACGGCTGGGGCCTGCCCGGTGCCGATGCGATGGACGATGCCCGGCGCGACGACCTGGATGCCGCCAGCATCCTCGATGCGCTGGAAGCCGAGGTGGTGCCGCTCTACTACGCGCGCAACAGCGAAGGCCTTTCGCCGGAGTGGGTGCGGCGCTGCCGGCACGCCATGGCCAGCGTGATCCCGCGCTTCAACATGCGGCGCGTGGTGAGCGACTACGCGAAGGGCCTGTACCGGCCTGCCGCGGAAATGGGGCAGCGCCTGCTGGCTGATGGCGGACGGCCCGCCGCTGAACTTGCAGCCTGGAAGCGCCGCGTGCGCGAGCGCTGGGAAGGCGTGCAGATCCTCGCCGTGCAGGAGGAGCGCCGCGCCGCAGGTGCCGAAGCGCCGCTGGCCATGCGCGCGCGCGTGCAGCTGGCCGGGCTTGATCCGGCCGACCTGTGCGTGGAGTTCAAGGCGCGCCGCCTACTGCCCGATGGGGGCTTCGAGATGGCCCCGCTGTGCTCATTCGGCCATGGCACGCCGCCCGGCCACTGGCTGGCCCGTTTCGACGCCGCCGGCGACGTCGCCGGCGATGGCACTGTCGACTACACCGTGTCGGCCAGTCCGCCGGGCATGGGCCAGTACCAGCTGGAGGTGCGTGTGTATCCCTGGCACCCGTTGCTTGCCCATCCACTCGAGATGGGACTCATGAAGGCTCTCTGACCAGCACCAGGCCTGCCAGTGGTGGCAGGTCCAGGGTGAGTGATGCCGGCATGCCATGCATCGGCATGGCATCGGCGGTGAAGGTGGCGCGGCCCAGGTTGGCGCCGCCATAGTGGGCCGAATCCGAATTCAGCAGCACACGATAGCTGCCCGCTTCGGGCACGCCGATGCGATAGCCATGCCGCGGTTCCGGCGTGAAGTTGAGCACCACCACCAGCTTGCGCCAGCCGGCCATGCGCAGGTAGGCCAGCACTGAATGCTGCCGGTCACTGCAGTCGATCCAATGGAAGCCCTGCGGCTCGAACTCATGCCGGTGCAGTGCCGGCTCATCCACGTAGAGGTGGTTGAGGTCGGCCACCAGCTGCTGCACGCCACGGTGCTCGGCATGCTCGAGCAGCGACCAGGGCAGGGCAACGCGGAAATCCCATTCCCAGGGATGCGCGATCTCCCCGCCCATGAACAACAGCTTCTTGCCCGGCAGCGTCCACATGTAGGTGTAGAGCAGGCGCAGGTTGGCCAGCTGCTGCCAGCGGTCGCCGGGCATGCGGCCCAGCAGCGAGCGCTTCAGGTGCACCACCTCGTCATGCGACAGCGGCAGGATGAAGTTCTCGCTCCACGCATACATCATCGCGAAGGTGAGCTGGTCCTGGTGGTGCTTGCGGTAGAGGGGATCCTGCGCGAAGTAGTTGAGCGTGTCGTGCATCCAGCCCATGTTCCACTTCATCGAGAAGCCCAGGCCGCCGGCATCCACCGGCCGGCTCACCATGGGCCATGAGGTGGATTCCTCCGCCATGATCACGGTGCCGGGCGCGCGAGCATGGGTGATGGCATTGAGTGTGCGCAGGAACTCCACCGCCTCGAGGTTCTCGCGCCCGCCATGGCGGTTGGGCACGAACTGCCCGTGGCGCCCGTAGTCCAGGTAGAGCATCGAAGCCACCGCGTCCACGCGCAGGCCGTCGAGGTGCAAATGCTCCAGCCAGTAGCAGGCACTGGCCAGCAGGAAACTCCTGACCTCGTTGCGCTCATAGTTGAACACCAGCGTGCCCCAGTCCGCGTGTTCGCCCTTCAGCGGATCCGGGTATTCATACAGGGCGGTGCCATCAAAACGCGCCAGGCCATGGGCGTCGCGCGGGAAGTGTGCAGGCACCCAGTCGAGCACCACGCCAATGCCTTCGGCATGGCAGCGGTCGATGAAGAACTTGAACTCATCCGGGGCGCCGAAGCGGCTGCTGGGCGCGAAATAGCCCATGGTCTGGTAGCCCCAGGAATCATCCAGCGGATGTTCGGTGATGGGCAGCAGCTCGATGTGGGTGAACCCCATGCGCTTCACGTAGGGCAGCAGCTCCGCCGCCAGTTCGCGGTAGCTGAAGAAGCGGCCATCCGGATGCCGGTTCCAGGAGCCTGCATGCACCTCATAGATGGACATGGGGGCATGCAGCCAGTCGCGTTGCGCGCGGGCGTCAAGCCAGGCGGCGTCGTTCCAGGTGTAGGCATGCAGGTCGGTGACGATGGCAGCGGTTGCCGGACGCAGCTCCATCGCCAGCGCATGCGGATCGGTCTTCAGCAGCACTTCGCCGGAGGCGCGGTTGCGCAACTCGAACTTGTACAGCGTGCCGGGGGTGAGTCCGGGCACGAACAGTTCCCATACGCCGCTGCTGCCCAGCACGCGCATGGGCAGGCGGCGGCCGTCCCAGTCGCAGAACGGCCCCACCAGGCTCACGCGTTCGGCGTCGGGCGCCCACACGGCAAAACGCACGCCGTCGATGCCGTCGAAGCTCGCCGGATGGGCGCCGAGCATCTTCCACGCCTCCACGTGCGTGCCCGAGGCGAACAGGGCGAGGTCCGATGGCTTCAGGGTGGGCGCAAAGCCGTACGGATCGATGCGCTCGTGTTGCGTGCCTTGCGCGTCGGTCCAGCACAGGCGGGGATGCGGTGCGGCATCGCTGGCCAGCGAGGCTTCGAAGAAGTCCGTGTCGCCCAGGCGCCGCAGTGCCGGGCCGCCGGCAATGCGCACATCCCGTACGGCCGGGAGGTAGGCGCGCACAACCTTGCCATCCCCTGCGGCATGCATGCCCAGCACCGCATGGGGATCATGGTGGCGGCCGGCGGCAATCCGCTGCACTTCCGTCGCGATGGCGTGAACGGTGAGGTCACCCTTCACCGTGTAGGTGGAATCCGGCATGAACCATCACTTATATGTAGGCGGCCTGTGGTAAATATAGCTGCAATGCCACCCGCCTCGCGTACTTCATCCGGACGCTACGTCAGCCGCCTCACCGGTGGCACGATGGCGATGATCATGGCTGGCGGGCGCGGTGAGCGCCTGCGCGGCCTCACCGAGCACCGCTGCAAGCCGGCCACGCCCTTCGGCGGCAAGTTCCGCATCATCGACTTCGTGCTGTCCAACTGCGTGAACTCCGGCATCCGCAAGATCTGCCTGCTCACGCAATACAAGGGCCAGTCGCTCATCCAGCACGTGCAGCGTGGCTGGAGCTACCTGCGCGGAGAATTCGGCGAGTTCGTCGACGTGATCCCGGCGCAGCAGCAGGTGGGCAAGCACTGGTACCGCGGCACCGCCGACAGCGTGTACCAGAACCTCGACTACCTGCGTGCGCATGGGCCGCGCCATGTGCTGGTGCTGGCGGGCGACCACATCTACAAGATGGACTACGGTCCGATGATCGCCTACCACGTGGAGAAGGGCGCCGACATCACCGTGGGCGTGGTGGAGGTGCCGCTGGCCGATGCGCGCGAATTCGGCGTGCTGTCGGTCACTGGCTGGAACCGCGTCACCAGGTTCGCCGAGAAGCCCCGCGAGCCGGAGTCCATGCCGGGCAATCCCGAGGTGGCGCTGGCCTCGATGGGCATCTACATCTTCAATGCCGACCTGCTCGAGCGCCTGCTGCACGAGGACGCGGCCGACGAAAATTCCGCGCACGACTTCGGCAAGAACATCATCCCCAAGGCCATCGATTCGCTGCAGGTGTTCGCCTACCCGTTCCGCAACGTGCGCACCAAGGCCCAGAACTACTGGCGTGACGTGGGAACAGTCGATGCCTTCTACGAGGCCAACATCGAGCTGGTGCATGTCTCGCCCGAGCTCAACGTGTACGACGAGGAGTGGCCCATCTGGACCTACCAGGTGCAGCAGCCGCCGGCGAAGTTCGTGCTCTCGGACGAAGGCCGCACTGGCACCGCCATCAATTCGCTGGTGGCCGGCGGGTCGATCATCTCCGGCGCGGTGGTACGCGAGTCGCTGCTGTTCTCTGCCGTGAGGGTGGATGAGCGCACCCTGGTGGAGCGCTCGGTGATCATGCCCGGCGTGCGCATCGGCAGGAACTGCGTGGTGCGCAACGCCATCATCGACGAGCATTGCGACATCGTCGACAACATGCAGATCGGCGTGAACCCGGAGCACGACCGCCAGCGCTTCGACGTCACGCCGCGCGGCATCGTGCTGGTCACGCCCGAGACCCTGCTGGCGGCCACACGCAGCGGATGAACGACACGCGGCTGCCAGTGGTGCTGCTCTGGCACATGCACCAGCCGCCGTACCGCGACGCGCTTTCCGGCCGCTACGTGCTGCCCTGGACCTGGCTGCACGTCATCAAGGACTACGTCGACATGGCCGCGCACCTGGAGCAGGTGCCGGGCGCGAAGGCGGTGGTCAATTTCACGCCGGTGCTGGTGGAACAGATCGAGGACCTTGCCGCCGCCGTGCAAGCCAGCCTCGATGGCGGCACACCGCCGCCCGACGCGCTGCTGGCCACGCTGGGCGATACGCCACTACCCGGCGATGCCGAAGCGCGGCAATTGCTGTTGCAGGCCTGCCTGCGGGCCGACCGCACCAACCTCATCGAACGCCACGCGCCTTTCGCCGCGCTGGCGCAGATCGCGCAATCGGTGGACCACCCCGCGCGCATCCGTTACGTGTCCGACCAGTTCCTGCACGACCTGGCGGTCTGGTACCACCTGGCCTGGCTAGGGGAGTCCGTGCGCCGCGGTGACCAGCGTGTGGCACGGCTGGAACAGAAGGCCGGCGGTTTCAACGCTGCCGACCGCCGCGAGCTGCTGGCATTGATCGGCGAGCTGCTGTCCGGCGTGCTGCCGCGCTACCGCGCGCTGGCAGAGGCCGGGCGCTGCGAATTGGCCACCTCCCCCTTCAGCCATCCCATCCTGCCGCTGCTGATCGACTTCGGCGCCGCGGGCGAGGGCGAGCCCCATGCGCCCCAACCGCATGCGGCCGGCTATCCCGGTGGCGCGGAGCGCGCAGCCTGGCACCTGCAGCGTGCGGTGGAATCGCACCAGCGCGTGTTCGGCCAGCGGCCGCGCAGCTGCTGGCCCTCCGAGGGAGCGGTGAGCGAGGCTGCCGTGGCCGCCATCGAGGCTGCGGGCTTCGACTGCCTTGCGACCAGCGAGGCCGTGCTGCATCCCTCGCTGCAGCTCTCGGGCGTCGAGGTGCCGGCCGCACAGGATGCAGCCGAGAAGCTGCTGAACCAGGCCTGGTCGCTGCCCGGCTCTGGCCTGCGCTGCTTTTTCCGCCATGACGGGCTTTCCGACCTCATCGGCTTCACCTACTCGCGCTGGCATGGGGATGACGCCGCGGCGAACTTCGTGCACGAGCTGGCCGCCATCGCCGGGCGCACGGCGGATGCACCGGGCCGCGTGCTGCTGGTGGCGCTCGATGGCGAGAATGCCTGGGAACACTATCCCTGCAATGGCTGGTACTTCCTCAGCGCCATGTACACCCTGCTCGCCACGCATCCGCGGCTGCGGCTGGCCACACTGGCGGAGTGTGTCGATGCACAGCGCGCGCAGGGCATTGCGCCGGCCGTGCTGCCGCAGCTGCGTGCGGGCTCCTGGGTGTATGGCACCCTGTCCACGTGGATGGGGGATCCCGACAAGAACCGCGGCTGGGACCTGCTCTGCGAGGCCAAGCGCGCCTACGATGAAGTCATTGCGCAGGGTCGCCTCGGGCCCGCGGAACTGGCGCGGGCCGAGCGGCAGCTGGCTGCCTGCGAGGCCTCCGACTGGTTCTGGTGGTTCGGCGACTACAACCCGGCCGCGGCCGTGCGCGACTTCGACGAGCTCTACCGCCACCAGCTCACCAGCCTCTACCGCGCGCTGGGACTTGCGCCTCCCGAACACCTGCAGCAGCCCATCAGCGTCGGCCATGGCGACCCTGAACTGGGTGGCGTGATGCGACGCTCATGAGCGGGATGCGCGTGCTGGCGCGCCGGCGCGCCGGCGCCCTGCTGCCGGCCTCCGCGTTGTGCACAGATGGGCAAGGCGCCCTGGGTGATCGCGGTCGCCGCTTCATCGACTGGCTGGCCGAAGCGGGCTTCACCGTGTGGCAGCTCCTGCCGCTGGTACCCGTGGACCGTTCCGGTTCACCCTACTGGGCACGCTCGGATCGCGCGGGCAACCCGGCGCTGCTCGACACCCGGGCTCGCGATCCTGGCAATGCCGATGATTTCGCAGCGTGGCAGGCGGAGCAGGCCGCGTGGCTGGCCGACTACCTGCTGTTCGAGGCCATCAGCGCCGAACAGGGTGCGCTGCCCTGGTGGCGCTGGCCCGTTGACCTGCGCGACCGCAAGCCGGTGGCCCTGGACGCAGCGGCAAGACGCCTGGCCGCACCGATGCAGGTGCTGGCGCATGCGCAATGGCGCTTCGACGCGCAGTGGCGCGCGCTGCGTGCACATGCCGTCGCGCGCGGCATCCGCCTGTTCGGCGACCTGCCCATCTACGTGGCGCCTGATTCGGTGGCCACCTGGGTGAACCGCGACCAGTTCCAGCTCGATGCCAACGGTGAAGCACAGGCCGTGGCCGGCGTGCCGCCGGACTATTTCTCCGAGGATGGCCAGCTGTGGGGCAATCCGCTCTACGACTGGACCTGGCAGCAGCGCGATGGCTTCCGCTTCTGGCTCTCGCGCCTGGGCATGCAGTCCGAGCGCTTCGACCTGCTGCGCATCGATCATTTCCGCGCCCTGCAGGCCTACTGGGCTGTGCCGGCCGGCGCGCCCAATGCGCGCGGCGGCCAGTGGCGCGAGGCCCCGGGGCACCGGCTGCTCTCCACGGTGCGCACGCGGCTTCCGCAGCTTGAGCTTGTGGCCGAGGACCTGGGCGTGATCACGCCGGAGGTCACGGCCCTGCGCAAGGCCTTCGCGCTGCCCGGCATGCGGGTGCTGCAGTTCGGCTTCGACGGTGATCCGGCCAATCCGCACCTCACGCACATGCACGAATCCGACAGCGTCGCGTACACCGGCACGCACGACAACGACACTACCGTGGGCTGGTATGCCTCGCTGCCGCCGCATGCCCGCGACCTGGTGCGCCGTTTCCTCGGCCGCGCCGACCACGAAGTGCCCGATGCGCTGATGCGCAGCGCCCTCTCCTCGGTGGCGGTACTCACCGTGCTGCCCGTGCAGGACCTCCTGCACCTGGGCAGCGAGGCTCGGCTGAACCGCCCCGGCACCAGCACCGGCAACTGGAGCTGGCGTCTCAACCTGGAGTCACTGACAGCGCCGCTGGCGCTGCGCTATCGTGACCTCATCCACGTGTACAACCGGGGGGCAGGATGATGTGGATCCGCGTACTCGCCGCCACGGCCATCGTGGCAGTGCTTTCCGGCTGCGCGATCGCGCGGCTCGAGCCGCCTCGCCTGCAGGTGGTCGAGGTGGGGGTGCTGGGGGGCGACCTGCTCCGGCAGCAGCTGCGCGTGAAGATGCGCGTGCACAACCCCAATGATGTGGAGCTGCCGGTGAGCGGCATCACCTACGAGGTGCAGCTGGCAGGCCAGACCTTCGCCAATGGCGAATCCAGCCGCGATTTCGTGGTGCCCGCCCTGGGCGCCGCCGAGTTCGACCTCGACGTCACGGCCAATGCCGCCGCGGCGGTGCTGCGCATGCTCGGTGACCGCGAACGCGGTGATCCAACCTATCGGATACTGGGCAAGGTGCGGCTGGCGAAGGGCATGATCAAGACCATTCCCTTCGACCATTCCGGCACGCTGAAGCTGCGCTGAGCCTCAGGCGGCCAGCATCCTGGTGTACAGGGCGGCGTATTCGCCCACGCGCCGGTCCCATGAAAAATCCTGCGCCATGGCGTTTCGCACGATGCGTTCCCACAACGGCTTTTTCGCGTACCAGGAAAGGGCAGTGGTGAGGCCCCAGGTCACGGCACCGGTGTCATAGTCGTTGAAGACCACGCCCGTGCCCTCGCCGGTGGCCGGATCGAAATGCCGCACCGAGTCCGCGAGTCCGCCGGTGCGCCGCACGATGGGCACAGTGCCGTAGCGCTGGCTGTACATCTGGTTCAGTCCGCAGGGCTCGTACATCGAGGGCATCAGGAACATGTCGCTGGCGGCCTCGATCCAGTGCGCCACCTCCTCGCTGTAGCCAGCGTGGAAGGTGACGCGGTCCGGATGACTTGCGGCCAGGTCGCTGAAGAACTCCTCATACACCGCATCCCCGCTGCCCAGCACGGCGCAGCGGAATTCGTGCTGCGCCAGCAGGCCCGGCAACACCTGCATCACCAGGTCGAAACCCTTCTGCGGGGTGAGGCGGCTGATCATGCCCACCAGCGGCACGCGCTTGCGCGTCGGCAGGCGCAGGCCGCGCGCGGCGGCGAACTCGCGCTTCAGTGCCGCTTTCACCTGCAATCGCGTGGCATCGAAGTGTCTTGGCAGGAAGGCATCGGTGGATGGGTTCCACTCGCTGGTGTCCACGCCGTTGAGGATGCCGGAGAGCGCCCCGGCACGTGCGCGCAGCAGGCCGTCGAGGCCATAGCCATATTCGGACGTCTGGATCTCCCGCGCATAGGTGGGGCTCACAGTGCTCACCGCGTCGGCGTGCGCAATGCCCTCGCGCAGCGGGTTGATGCGGCCGGCCGCGCGCTCGGCGCCATCCAGCAGGTGCGCGGCATCACCCAGGCCGGTGTCGGCGGCCAGGTGCGCGCCAAACACACCCTGGTAGGCGATGTTGTGGATGGACATCAGGCTGCGCGTGCCGTGGAACAGCCGGTCCCAGGCATAGGTGGTCTTCACCAGCAGCGGGCCAAGCCCCGTGTGCCAGTCATTGCAGTGGAGGATCTGCGGCGCGAAGGCCATGCGCTGGCAGCACAGCAGCGCCGCATGGGTCAGCAGCAGGAAGCGCAGGTGCTCGTCGGCGTCGCTGGTGTACAGCCGCGCGCGCGCGTAGAGCTGCGGAGCATCCACGAGATGGATCAGCGCATCCGAACCCGGCATTCGCGCCACATGCACGTCGAAGGTGAAGGCATGTCCGCCCAGCTGCACGGGGATGCCGCGCAGGGAATCCACAGGTGAGATATCGAGCTGCCTGCGGTCGATCTGGCGGTACAGCGGCATGAACGCGCGCAGGTCGTGCCCGCCGGCGTGCAGGTGGCGGATCAGCGCGCCCGCAACGTCCGCCAGCCCCCCGGTCTTGGCCAGCGGCGCCGCCTCGGAGGCGATGAAGCAGATGCGAAGGGGCATCCTGCGAGTGTAGCGGTATCATGCCGCCATGCAGCGTGGGGTGGTGATCGTCGCTGTCATCCTGCTGGTGACAGCTTCCCTGGCGGTGGGTGCTCTGGCCGCACACTGGCCGTTCTGGCGGCGTGCCTGGGCCTGGCACGAGGCGCAAGCCGGCTGGCCGGCCGACCTTGCCGGTCCGCGCGCGCTGCTGCGCGGTGGCGCCGCGCCACGCACGCTGGCGCCGCCAACTGAAGAAATCGCCGCCGTGGCGGCCACGGCGCGCACCCAGCACCTGCTGCGCCACCGGGACGGAATCACGGAAGGCTGGAGCAGCCCCGGAACCGGCGCCGGATCGCTCCTCGATGGTCGCGGCCTGTCGGTACTGGTGCTGCCATTGCTGTTCGATGCGCTGGAGAGGCGCCATCCGGGCCTGCTCGACAAGCCGGTGGGTGCATGGCTCGGGGCCTGGAAGCAGGATCAGCGCGGCGCCATCACGCCGCGTGAACTGCTGGCGCGAATTGCCGGCGGCATCGGCGAGCGGCCGCAGTTCCCGGCGCTGAATCCCTTCGCCTCCACCGCGCAGCTGGCATCGGGACCTGACTTCGCGCTGGCCGCGCTGGCCGTGTTCAGGCCGGCCGCCCCCGATGTGCCCGGGATGCTGCCAGCGGCTGCCGCGCAGTTGCTCGCGTCCGTGGTGGAGGCGGTCGAGGGCGAGAAATTTGCCACCGTGCTGGAGCGGGAGCTCTGGTCGCCATACGCCGCCGGCGATGCGACGCTGCTGCTGGATCACCGCCGTGGCGCGGCAGCGGCCCATTGCTGCCTCGAGGCCAGCGCGCCGGACTGGCTGCAGCTGGGGCTGCTTCTTGCCAGTGCCGGTGACAGCGGTGGGTCATCCCGCACCTGGTCGACGGCCGGCCGCACGCTGGTGATCTCCGCAGATGGCACCGCGGCCGCATTCTGGGCGGGCGAGGGCGCTCCACCTTCGGGACTCGAAATACTTGTCGCAGCGCCCTGAGCTGCGCCCGACAAGGGAAATGGCATCCAGGCAATGCCAATTGCGGCCCGCGTCCCGCGCCACCGATGCGATAATCGCCGGCCTATGTCAGAGCCGCGCACCTTGATTGCAATAGTCAGCGTCGGATTGGCCGTGGTGTGCGCGGGTTGGGCGATCTACGAGTCCAAGCACGACACGCCGGCGGACAACAACGCGATGTCCACAGGCGGGGTCGGGGCCGCACAGGCCGCCATCCGTGTCGTCACCGCACCCGTGCGCGAGCGCAGCCTCGATGTGGGGCTGGAGGCCATCGGCACCGCCGGTGCCAACGAGGCCGTGGACATCACTGCCAAGACCAGCAACATCATCACGGCCATCCACTTCACGGATGGGCAGCGCGTGCAGCAGGGCCAGGTGATGGTCGAGCTGGACCGCGGCACTGCCGAGGCCGATCTCGCCGCGGCCACCGCCGCCTTCGAAGAAAGCCGCAGCCAGTTCGGCCGCAGCCGCGAGCTGCTGGCCACGCAGGCGCTGTCCAAGGCGCAGCACGAGCAGCTCGAGGCGACCATGAAGTCCAACGAGGCGCGGGTGGCCGCCGCGCGCTCGCGGCTTTCCGACACCTACATCCGCGCGCCCTTCACCGGGCATGTGGGCTTGCGGCGCGTGAGCGTCGGGGCGCTGATCAGCCCCGGCACGCTGATCACCACGCTGGACGACACCAGCACCATCAAGGTCGACTTTTCCGTGCCCGAAGCGCAGGTGGGTGCGCTGAAGGCGGGCCAGACCGTCGGGGCCCGCACCAATGCCTATCCCGGCCGCCAGTTCAACGGCCGCGTGCTCAGCGTCGATTCGCGCGTGGATCCGGCCACCCGTTCGGTGATCGTGCGTGCCGCCGTGCCCAATGCCGACCTGGCGCTGAAGCCCGGCATGTACCTCACCGTCGCGTTGTCCCAGGACCAGCGGCCGGCGCTGGTGATTCCCGAGGAGGCCCTGGTGCCCGAGCAGGCGCGGCAGTTCGTCTACCTCGTGCGCGGCGACACCGTCGAGAAGCGTGAGGTCACGCTGGGACGCCGCCAGCCCGGCTTCGTGGAGATCACCGATGGCGTGCGCGCCGGAGACCGCGTGGTGATCGAGGGCACGATGAAGCTGCGCGATGGCTCGCTGGTCCGCGACGCGGATGCACCCAGTGCCGCCGAAGGTGCGGCGGAGGCGTCCGCCCTCGCTCCCGGCCGCCAGCCCTCATGACCATTTCGGAGATCTCGATCCGGCGGCCGGTCTTCGCCACCGTGCTGTCGCTGCTGCTGCTGATCGTCGGCATCATGGCGGCGCTGCGGCTGCCCATCCGCGAATACCCCGACATCCAGCAGCCGGCCGTCAGCGTCAGCGTCACATACCGCGGCGCCAACGCCGGCGTGATCGAGACGCGCATCACGCAGATCATCGAGAACGAGGTGGCGGGGCTCGAGGGCGTCGACAAGGTCACCTCGCGCAGCCGCGACGAGCGCGCCAGCATCGACGTGCTGTTCAATGCCAGCCGCAACATCGACTCCGCCGCCAACGACGTGCGTGACCGCGTCACCCGCGTGATGGGGCGGCTGCCCGACGAGGCCGATCCCCCGCAGGTGGAGAAGGTGGAGAGCGGCGCCGATGCGGTGCTGATCGTGATCCTCTCCAGCAACACGCGCAACGGCCTGGAGCTCACCGACTACGCCGAGCGTTACCTGGTCGACCGGCTCGGCGCGGTGCCGGGCGTGGCCAGCGTGTTCATCAACGGCGCGCGCCGCTACGCCATGCGCGTCTGGCTGGATCGTGCCGCCATGGCCGCGCGCAAGGTCACGGTGAATGACATCGAGAGCGCCCTGCGCAGCGAGAACATCGAGCTGCCGGCCGGGCGCATCGAGTCGCAGCAACGTGAATTCACGCTGCGCACCGATACCGCGATGCGCAGCGAGGAGGAGTTCCGCAACCTGGTGGTCGGACGCGGCGTCGAGGGGTACCTGGTGCGGCTGGGCGAGGTGGCGCAGGTGCAGCTCGCCGCGGAAACCCATCGCGGCGGATCGGCCACCGAGATGGGCCCCGCGCTGCTGCTGCCCGTCACGCCGCTGTCCACCGCCAACGTGCTGGAAGTGGCGGACGCGGTGAAGAAGGAAATGCTGCTGATCCGCGAGGGCCTGCCGGAGGACATCAGCTTCGAGGTGAACATCGACAACTCGGTGTTCATCCGCGAGTCCATGCAGAAGGTGATGCTGGTGCTGGCGGAGACCGGCGTGATCGTGCTGGTGGTGATCTTCCTGTTCCTCGGCACCCTGCGCGCCACGCTGATCCCGGCGGCGACCATTCCCGTGTCCATCCTGGCAGCCGCAGTGGTGATGTCGGCGCTGGGCTATTCCATCAACACGCTGACGCTGCTGGGCGCCGTGCTGGCCATTGGCCTGGTGGTCGACGACGCCATCGTGGTGCTCGAGAACATCGTGCGCCGCATCGAGCTGAAGGAGCCACCGCTGCTGGCGGCCATCAACGGCAGCCGCGAGATCGGCTTCGCGGTGATCGCCACCACGCTGGTGCTGGTGTCCGTGTTCCTCCCAATCTCCTACCTGCAGGGCAATGTGGGGCGCCTGTTCTCCGAGTTCGGCGTGTCCATCGCGGCGGCGGTGCTGTTCTCCGCGCTGGTGGCGCTCACGCTCACACCGATGATGACCTCGAAGCTGTTCGCCAACGGCATCCATCGCGGGCGGCTCGCGGCGGCGGTGGACCGGCTGTTCCAGGCCTCCGCACGCTCCTACGGCAACATGCTGCGCTGGACACTGGGTGGCGCGCGGCCGGCCTGGCTGCTTTCGGCGGCCGGGGTTTCGGCGGTGCTGATGATCTCGCTGCTGGTGGTGGGCTGGCCCTGGAAGGGCATGCAGCTGGCCACCGAGCTGGCCCCGCGTGAGGATCGCGGCCGCGTGCAGATCATGGTGCAGGCGCCGGAAGGCTCGAGCATGGACTACACGCAGCGCCAGCTCGAGCTGGTCGCCGCCATCGCCTACGATGAAGTCGAGCGCGGCAATGCCACGCGCGTCATCCGCCGCACGGGCAACTGGAACAACCAGGCCTCGGTGAGCAACGGCATGGTGTTCCTGCCGCTGAAGTCCTGGGGCGAGCGCCCCGACACCGCCGAGCAGATCGTGGCGCGGCTGCAGCGGCGCATGCAGGACGTTTCCGGCGCGCGCGTGGTGCCGCGCACGCCAGGCGGACTGGGCGGGTCGGGCAAGCCGGTGCAGGTGGTGCTGCAGGGACCGGAGTTCCAGCAGGTGGCCGACGTGGCCAACAAGGTGATCGCCGTGGCGTCCGCGGAGAACCCGCGCCTCACCAACCTCGAGATGGACTACGAGGAACGCCAGCCGCAGCTGCGCGTGGCGGTGGACCGCAACAAGGCCGCCGACCTCGGTGTGTCGGTGACCGACGTGTCGCGCGCGCTGGAAACCATGCTGGGCTCGCGTGTGGTGGGCACCTTCCCCATGGGCGGCGATGAATACAACGTGGTGCTGCAGGCCCGCGACGAGCAGCGCGCCTCCGTGGGCGACCTCGACAACATCTACGTGCGCTCCGCACGCAGCGGCCAGCTGGTGCCGCTGGCCAGCGTGGTGAGCATCCAGGAGGGTGGCGCCGCCTCGGAACTGCGCCGCTTCAACCGCCTGCGGTCGGTGATGGTGAGCGCGAACCTCGGACCGGGCTACGCACTGGGCGATGCGCTGGAATACCTGGAAGGGGTGGTGCGCCAGCAGCAGGGTGACGTGCCCATCCAGATCGAATACGACGGCGAGTCGCGGGAACTGAAGCGCTCCTCCGGCGGCCTGATGCTCACCTTTGCCTTCGCGATGCTCATCGTGTACCTGGTGCTGGCGGCGCAGTTCGAGAGTTTCGTGCACCCGCTGGTGATCCTCGCCGCCGTGCCAATGGCGCTCACCGGCGCGCTGATCGGGCTGTGGCTGTACGGCTCCTCCATCAACATCTTCAGCCAGATCGGCGCGGTGATGCTGATCGGCATCGCCAGCAAGAACGGCATCCTCATCGTCGAGTTCGCCAACCAGCTGCGCGACCGGGGCGTGGAGTTCGCCGAAGCCATCATCGAGGCCTCGGTCACGCGCCTGCGGCCGGTGGCGATGACCACCCTGGCCACGGCCGCTGGCGCGGTGCCGCTGGCCATTGCCACGGGCGCCGGTGCCGAAAGCCGCCAGTCCATCGGTGCCACGGTGTTCTTCGGTTCGGTGTTCGCGGTGGCCCTCACCATGTTCGTGGTGCCGGCGCTTTACCTGAAGATCGCGCGAAATACCCGCTCGCCGCAGTACCTTTCGCGGCTGATCGACCGCCTGAAGGGCAGCGAGGCTGGCGCACCGGCCCTGCCGGCTTCCGAAGCCCCGCATTGACCTGACTGCTGCCGGGGCAGTGGTTCGGGCACCCCCCGGCCGCTCCCGGTAGAATGGCCGCTGCCCCGCGGCCCCTTGCCCGGGGCCACCCCGATGGCCGCCACCCCCTACAAACAGCTCGAACAGGAGTGGCAGCGTCTGCACGCTTTCATTGGCGCGCTGTCGCTGCTGCGCTGGGATGCCGCAGTGATGATGCCGCGCGGCAGCGCCGACGTGCGCGGTGAACAACTGGCCGCCATCGAGATCGAGCAGCACGCCATCCTCACTTCGCCGCGCGTGAGCCGGCTGATCGAGCGCGCGCAGGCCGGCATCGGCACGCTGGATGAATGGCAGCGCGCCAACCTGCGCGAGATGGCCCGCCAGCGCGACCATGCCATCGCCACGCCGGTATCGCTGATCGGGCGCCTGGCGCGCGCCACCTCGCTGGCCGAGGTGCGCTGGGCGGAGGCGCGGGAGAAGAAGGATTTCAGCCTGTTCGCGCCCGTGCTCACCGAGGTGCTGCAGCTGGTGCGCGACAAGGCTGCGCTGCTGGGACAGGCGCTGGACCTGCCTCCCTACGATGCGCTGATGGATGGTTATACGCCCGGCATGCGCAGCGCCATGGTCGACAGCATCTTCCGTGCGCTGGCGCGGCGCCTGCCGTCGCTGATACGCGAGGCCATCGAACGCCAGCATGAGACCCCCGCGCTGCCGCTGGCGGGAAAATTCACGCCCGGGCGCCAGCGTGCGCTGGCGGTGGAATTGATGAAGGCCTTCGGGTTCAGCTTCGAGCGCGGGCGGCTGGATGAAAGCGACCATCCCTTCACCGAGGGCGTGGCGGGCGACATACGCGTCACCACGCGCTTCGACCAGGCTGATCCCTTCAAGGGCCTGCTGGCTGCGATGCACGAGACCGGCCATGCGCTGTATGAACAGGGCATGCCGCAGGGCTGGCACACGCAGCCGGTGGGCAGGGCCCGCGGCATGGCGCTGGAAGAAAGCCAGGCACTGTTCATCGAGATGATCATCTGCCGCAGCCGCCCCTTCATGGAATGGCTGCGGCCGCTGCTGGAAAAGCATTTCGGCGCCACAGGGCCGGAGTGGGCGCCGGGCAATCTCTACCGCCTGGTCACGCAAGTGCGGCGCGATGCGATCCGCGTGGACGCCGACGAGCTCACCTATCCCATGCATGTGCTGCTGCGCTATTCCATCGAAAAGGACCTGCTGGAAGGCAAGCTGTCCGTGCGCGACCTGCCCGATGCCTGGAACAAGGGCATGCGTGACCGCCTGGAGGTGAAGCCCGCGGATGACGCCGAGGGCTGCCTGCAGGACGTGCACTGGGCGCATGGCGCCTTCGGCTATTTCCCTTCCTATGCCATCGGCGCGGTGGTCGCCGCGCAGCTTTACGAGAGCCTGCGCGCGCAGACGCCTGAGCTGGACGCCCGCATCGCGCGCGGTGAGCTGGGTGTCGTGACCAACTGGCTGAAGGCGAACGTGCATGCCGCCGGCGCACGGCTGGGGCCGGTGGAGCTGGTGCAGGAAGTCACCGGCAGGCCGCTGTCTGCCACCGCCTCGCTGCGCTACCTGGAAGCCCGCTACCTGGAGGAGGCGCGATGAGCGTCGAAGCTGTCGTCGCCGCACCGCCACCCCTGTCTTCGACCAAGCGTCGCCTGGCAGCGCAGATCCGCGGCCTGGTGGGCAAGGCCATCGAGGATTACGCCATGATCGGCGCGGGCGACCGCGTGATGGTGTGCCTCTCGGGCGGCAAGGATTCCTGGACCCTGCTCGACATGCTGCTGTCCCTGCAGCGCAGCGCGCCGGTGGAGTTCTCGCTGGTGGCGGTGAACCTGGACCAGAAGCAGCCGGGTTTTCCCGCGCATGTGCTGCCGGAATACCTGGCCACGCTGGGCGTGGACTACCACATCATCGAGCAGGACACCTACAGCGTGGTGAAGCGGGTGATCCCCGAAGGCCGCACCATGTGCAGCCTGTGCTCGCGCCTGCGCCGCGGCGCGCTGTACCGCTATGCAGCGGAAAACGGCGTGACGAAGATCGCCCTGGGCCACCATCGCGACGACATCGTCGAGACACTGTTCCTGAACCTCTTCCATGGCGGCAAGCTGAAGGCCATGGCGCCGAAGTTGCGCTCGGATGACGGCCGCAACATCGTGATCCGTCCACTGGCGTATGTGCCCGAGCGCGACATCGCACGCTTTGCCAGTGCACGCGGCTTCCCCATCATTCCCTGCGACCTGTGCGGCTCGCAGGAGAACCTGCAGCGCGCGCAGGTGAAGAAGATGCTGGCCGCCTGGGAAGCAGAGCATCCGGGACGCATCGAGACCCTGTTCAGCGCGCTGCGCAATGTGGAGCCTTCCACGCTGGCTGATACGCGCCTGTTTGACTTCAGGGGGCTGGCACCCGGCGAACCGGCAACCGGGGAAGCAACATGAGGATGCCGCCGCCCCCGCTGGCCAACAGCTACTGGGTGGAGCGCGGCCGGCTGCTGGCTGGCGAGCACCCCTGCGCCGGCAGCGAGGCCGGGCGCAGCCGTCGCGTGCAGCTGCTGCTGGCTGCCGGCGTGCGCACGTTCATCGACCTCACGCACGCAGGAGAGATGCCCGACTACGCGGGCTTCCTGCCCCCCGAGGCCAGGGTGCATCGGCTGTCCATTCCAGACCACTCGGTGCCGGCCAGGCCCGCGGACATGCGGCGCATCCAGCGGGTGCTGGTGCGGGAGCTGTCGGGAGAGGGCGCGGTGTACGTGCACTGTCGCGCCGGCTTCGGCCGCACCGGCATGACCATCGGCTGCTACCTGCGCGAATGCGGACAGACGCCGGAGCAGGCACTCACCGAGCTGAACCGCCTCTGGCAGCACAACGCGCGCTCGGGCGTCTGGCCGCATGTGCCGGAGACCGAGGCACAGGAGCGCTACATCCTCGACTGGATCGTGGAACCGGTGCATGCCCAGGACGCGTGAGCTGCGCGGCGGGGCGCACTGGTCGCGCCTGTCCGACACCGAACTGCTGCAGGTGCGATTCAGCGACCTGGGCCTGAAGCTGCGTGGCACATCGCTGGAGCGGCGCCTGAACCGCGTGCACGACGAGCTGGCGCGGCGGGGCCTGGGCTTCCGGCCGCACATGTGGCTGGCGGAGGAATGGTTCTCGCCTGACGGTGTGCCCGGCGTTGCCGTGCCGTTCTACCTGGCGCACCCGCGGCTGATGCGGCTGGAGCGGCGCATGATGCGGCAGGTGGAGGGCGGCAACCAGAAGTGGATGATGCGCATCCTGCGCCACGAGGTGGGCCATGCCATCGACACTGCCTACAGGCTCAGGCGCCGTGCCCGCTGGCGTGCGCTGTTCGGACCCGCCTCGCTGCGGTATCCCGACTCCTACCGCGCGCGCCCCGGCAGCCGGCGCTTCGTGCAGCACCTTGGCGACTGGTACGCGCAGGCGCATCCCACCGAGGATTTCGCCGAGACCTTCGCCGTGTGGCTGAAACCGAACTCCGACTGGCGGCGCAGCTATGCCAGCTGGCCGGCGTGGGAGAAGCTGCGCTACGTGGACGAGCTCATGCGCCAGCTCGCCACCGAACCGCCGCGGGTCACCAGCCGCGCCCACATCGAACCCCTGGGCAGGAACCCCCGCACGCTGGCCGAGCACTACCGCGAGAAGCTCGCGCGCCAGACCGACTGGTGCAGCGAAGCCTCCGACACGCTGCTGCTGCGTGTGTTCACGCGGCGCCCGCCGCGCGCCGGCCTGACGCGGGCGGCTACCTTCCTGCGCGCGCACAAGCGCGAGCTGCTCGCCGGCAGTTGCGGCGCGGACGAAGCCTACAATCTGCAGCAGGTTCTGCGCATCGCCATCGAACGTGCGGATAATATGGACCTTTACCTCAGGGGATCGCAGCGGGACGCGATGCCGCATGCGCGCTGGCTGCTCGGCAGCATGGCGCGGCTGTTCGGCGAAAGGGAGCGTCCACAACTGAACCTATGAAGCGATCGCGCGTACTGGTGGTGCTCCACCCGAGCCTGATGCCGCCTGATTCCCTCGACGGTCAGGATCCCAAGGCCGTCGGCGAGTGGCGCACCGAGTTCGACGTCATCCAGACGCTGAAGGCCTCCGGCCACGAGGTGCGCGCGCTGGGCGTGCTCGACACCATCACCGAGCTGCGCGCCACCATCGCCGAATGGCAGCCTGATGTGGTCTTCAACCTGCTGGAGGAGTTCGACGGCATCGTCAGCTACGACCAGCACGTGGTGGCATTCCTCGAGATGCTGCGCCAGCCCTACACCGGCTGCAATCCGCGCGGCCTGCTGCTCTCGCGCGACAAGGCCCTTTGCAAGCAGGTGTTCGCCTGGCACCGCATCCCCACGCCCCTGTTCCAGGTGTTCCGCCGCGAGCTCAGGGTGAAGATCCCGCGGCGCATGCGTTATCCGCTGTTCGTGAAGTCCAGCACCGATGATGCCTCCCAGGGCATTGCCCAGGCCTCGGTGGTGACCAATGCCGAGCAGCTGAAAGAGCGCGTGGAGTTCGTGATCGACCAGCACAAGTCCGACGCGCTGGTGGAGGAATACATCGAGGGCCGCGAACTGTACGTCGGGGTGATGGGCAACCAGCGCATCACCACCTTCCCGGTGTGGGAGCTGAACTTCGGCAGCATGGGCGACAAGGGCAGCGCCATCGCCACGCGCAAGGTGAAGTGGGACGCCAAGTACCGTGCCCGCTACGGCATCGACAGCGCCCCGGCACGCGACCTGCCGGCCGGCGTGCAGGCCAAGCTCGACCAGCTGTCGCGGCGCATCTATCGCGCGCTCGGCCTCACCGGATATGCGCGCATGGACTTCCGCATGCGCGCGGATGGCAGCCTGTATGCGCTGGAGGCCAATGCGAATCCGCACCTGGCCCGCGAGGAGGATTTCGCCTGCGCCGCGGCCGCCGCGGGGCGCGACTATCCCGCGCTGCTCGATTCAATCGTCAAGCTCGGTCTCACTTATCCGGCACAGTGGCGGGTGGTCTATGGTGGTTAAAAAGTGGTGTTGGGCGGGATTGCTGTTGGTGGCGGCCTGCGCCTCGCAACCAGAGCGCCAGGAGGTATTCGCCACGCAACTGGCGGCGATGCTGCCGGGCAGCTACGACAACCTGGCGCAGTCGCGCAGCGTTGGCGGCCATCCGGCCCTGCACCTGGTGATCGCGCCCGTGCAGGCCGCGCAGGTGGGCAAATACGTGTTCTACGTGCAGGAGATGGCCGCGGACGACCCGCGCCGCGTGTTCGCGCAATACCTGCTGGTGCTGCGGCCGTCCGGGGACGGTGAGCGGGCCCTGCTGTCCACCGCCGACCTGGTGGAGGCGTCGCGCTGGCGTGACGGCCACCTGAACCGCGACCTGTTCAAGAGCATGCTGGCGCAGGACGTGCGGCCGCGCCTGGGCTGCGACGTGCTGGTCACGCGCAGCGGCAGCGGATTCACCGGCGCGGGCAGCACGGGTTGCCGCATCTCCGCGCCGGGCACGGGCGAGACGCTGCGTGTGGAGCAGCGCCTGGAACTGGATGCCGATGGCATCGCCCTGTACGAACTGCAGCGCGATGCCGCGGGCGTGGCGGTACCGGGGCGGGCCGACCCCTGGTTGCGCTACGCGCGTCGCGCCGACGCGCCCTGGTAGGGCATGCGCGCGGCGGCGCGGGGCATCTTCTTCCGCCATGTGCTGCGCGCGGTCGCAGCCCAGGTGCTGCTCGTGGCCGCGATCCTGCTCGCCGTGCTGCTGATCTACCAGTTCTCCTTCGTGATGGGGCGGGCCGCCGACGGCCAGATTCCCGGCGCCACCGTGCCGCGCCTGGTGCTGCTTTCACTGCGCAGTAACCTCGGCGTGATCCTGCCCTTTGCCGTGCTGCTGGGCGCGGTGCTGGCGCTGGGGCGCCTCTATTACGACAGTGAGATCACCGCGGCACAGGCCTCAGGCGTGCCGCGCACCGTGCTCTACCTGGCAGCCGGCGCAGTAGTGCTGCCGGTGGCGGTGCTCGCCGGCTGGATCGCCTTTATCGATGCCCCCGCAGCAGCACGGGAGGCTGCAGCGCTGCGCCTGGCGGCATTGCGCACGGCCGCGACTCGCGGTCTGGAGCCGGGGAGCTTCCGGGCGGTGGGCGAGGGCATCACGCTGCACTTCCGCGCCAGCGACGCAGACGGCACGCTGCGCGATGTCTTCATCCAGCGTGAACTGCCCGCTGCTGCCGGCGGCACCCCGCGCCTGCAGGTGGTGCTGGCCGAACGTGCCCGCTATAGCGTCGATCCGGAAGGCGAAGCCATCCTGGTGAATCTCTTCGATGGCCAGGGTTATGAAGGATCACCCGGCGCGCTGGACTGGCGCCTCACCAGCTTCCGCGAGCAAGTGGTCCGCCTGCCGGTGCCCCGCGCACGGCTGCCAGGCCGGCCACGCGTGGATGGACTGGCAAACCACACCTTGCTGGCTTCAGCCGACCCGCGTTACACGGCTGAACTGCACTGGCGCATCGGCTGGGTGGCCAGCGTGCTGCTGCTGGGACTGCTTGCCGTACCGCTGGCGCGACTGCGGCCGCGACAGGGGCGCCACGCGCGTGTGCCGCTGGCGGTGCTGCTGTTTGCGGTGCAAGCGGGACTCCTCACCAGCGGCCGCACGCTGCTGGAGCGTGGCGAGACCAACCCGTTGCTGGGATTGTGGTGGGCCCACGCGCTGGTGATAGCGCTGGCCCTGGCCATCCTGGGCCTGCCGCGCCTGGGCGCAGCGGTGTCGCGCTGGCGCGTTTCCGGCGCCGGCAGCTGAGCTATTTGCTGGGCTTGTCTGCCTTGGGTGCGCCACGCGCCGCTTCGAGCAGGTCTTCCTCGCGCAGGGCCTTTACCTGCTGCGTGGTCTTGATCCACTCGGAGAGCTTGCGCAGGTCGACGCGCGGCCGGCGGATGCGGGCGGTATCACCGGGGCTGCCCGGGTCCTGCTTCTGGTATGGATCGTAGGCGCCGCCCTGCAGGCGTTTCTTCGGCTTGCCGCCGGGACCCGTCTCGACGATCTCCAGGTGATCCGGCATCTGCCTTTCGGATTCATCCTCCGGCACATGTATCGAGAAGTTGTCGTCTTTCCTGCCCATCATCGCCAGAAGATACTAGTCCTCACCAACTTCAGGTCATTGTGACATGTGGTTCAGGGCGCGCAGGAGGCCGATCACAGTTTTGGCATCCCGCAGCTCGCCGCTGGCGGCCTGCCGCGCCGCGTCAACCAGCGGCAGCCAGTGTACCTCGATGACTTCGTGCTGCTCATGGCTTGGGGCGCCGTGCTCAAGGCCCCGCGCCAGGTACAGGTGGATGGTCTCCGCCAGCACGCCGGGTGACGAAAGGACGCTTCCCAGCGACTCCCACTGCGTCGCCGCGCAGCCCGCTTCTTCCTGGAGTTCGCGTTGCGCAGTTGATTGCGGCGGTTCCCCGGGCTCCAGGCGCCCTGCGGGCAGTTCCCACACCCAGCCGCCGCCCGCCGGGCGGAACTGGCGCAGCAGGCAGACCCGCTGCTGCCCGTCCACCGCCACCACTGCCGCGCCGCCCGGGTGGTGCACGATCTCGTAGCGCGCGGTGGTGCCATTGGGCAGCGCCACCTGCTCGACATTGACGCGGATCACGGTGCCATCGAACACCGTCTGCTTTTCACTCATGGATTAACCTGTGTTGTTGCGACGAGGTGCGCAATATGCACGGCGCTGCAAAGCGCGGGGAAACCGCATTGGCTATAGTTGCGGCTGATTATGTCTGCAGTTCCCGCCCATCTGGAATCCCTCAACACCGCACAGCGCAAGGCCGCCAGTTTCGGCGAGCCGGTTGCGGATGGCCCGCTGCGCGCCGGGCCCCTGCTGGTGGTGGCCGGCGCGGGCACGGGCAAGACCAGCACGCTGGCGCACCGCGTGGCGCACCTGGTGGTCAATGGTGTCGATCCCCATCGCATCATGCTGCTCACCTTCACCCGCCGCGCGGCGATGGAGATGCGGCGGCGCGCGCTGGAAGTGCTGCGCCAGTCGCTGGACGACACACTGGGCGGCCGGTCGCGCGTCATCGCGCAGCGCCTCACCTGGACCGGCACCTTCCATTCGCTGGGCAACCGCCTGCTGCGCCACTATGCCCCGCAGCTGAAACTTGATCCGGCTTTCTCCGTGATCGACCGTGCCGATGCCGCGGACCTGCTCGATGCCATCCGCACCGAGCAGGGCCTGGCGGAATCCGCGCAGCGCTTTCCCCGCAAGGACACCTGCCTTGCCATCTACTCGCACCGCGTGAACACCGGCCGCCCGCTCGCCGATACCCTGCGCGAACAATATCCCTGGTGTGCGCAGTGGGAGCCGCAGCTGGTGAAGCTGTACCGCGGCTATGTCGAGCGCAAGCAGAAGCTGGGCCTGCTCGACTACGACGACCTGCTGCTCTACTGGAGCATCCTGATGTCCGAGCCGAAGCTGGCGCGCCATGTGGGCAGCCAGTTCGACCACGTGCTGGTCGATGAGTACCAGGACACCAACAAGCTGCAGGCCGATATCGTGCTGGCCATGAAGCCCGATGGCGCCGGCCTCACCGTGGTGGGCGACGACGCGCAGGCCATCTACGCCTTCCGTGCCGCCACCGTGGAGAACATCCTGGGCTTCCCGGAGCGCTTCACGCCGGCGGCCGAGGTGATCCCGCTGGGACAGAACTACCGCTCCACGCAGACCGTGCTCGATGCCGCCAACGCGCTGATGGCGGATGCACCGCGGCAGTTCCGCAAGCACCTGCTGGCCACGCGGCCCGGCGGCACCTCGCCGCTGTTCGTCACCGTGGACGACCTGGAGTCGCAGGCCGAGTACGTCGCGCAGCAGGTGCTGCAGCGGCGCGAGGGCGGAGTGGGCCTCAGGCGCCAGGCGGTGCTGTTCAGGAGTGGCAGCCACAGCGACCTGCTCGAGGTGGAACTCGCGCGTCGCCGCATTCCGTTCGTGAAGTACGGCGGACTGCAGTTCCTCGAAGGCGCGCATGTGAAAGACATGCTTTCCGTGCTGCGCTGGGCGGACAACCCGCGCAATGACCTGGCCGCCTTCCGCGCGCTGCAGCTGCTGCCGGGCATGGGCCCGGTGAACGCGCGCTGGACGCTGGATGCCCTGGCCGAGGCCGGTGGCTCGCTGAAATCGCTGGGCGGCATCAAGGTGCCGGCCGCGGTGGAGCGCGACTTCCGCCGCATGGCGGAGCTGATGGAAAAGCTCACCGAACCCGGACGCCCGTGGCCTGGCCAGGTGCGGCAGGTGCGCGAGTGGTACCAGCCGCACCTCGAACGCATCTACGAGCATTTCCACACCCGCATCGGCGACCTGGACCAGCTCGACCAGCTCTCGCAGCAGTTCCCCAGCCGCGAACGGTTCCTCACCGAGCTCACGCTCGATCCTCCCCAGTCCACCAGCGACCTGTCGGGCAAGGGCAGCCTCGACGAGGAATACCTGGTGCTTTCGACCGTGCACTCCGCCAAGGGCATGGAGTGGGACACGGTGTACGTGCTCAACGTGGTCGACGGCAGCTTCCCGAACGAGTTCGCCAGCAAGCCGGAGCAGATCGACGAGGAGCGGCGGCTGCTTTACGTCGCCATGACAAGGGCGCGCAACGAGCTGCAGCTGCTGCAGCCGCTGAAATTCCCGCTCACGCAGCAGTCACCGCGCGGCGATGCGCATGTCTATGGCGGGCGCAGCCGCTTTGCCACCGAGAAGGTGCTCAAGTGCTTCGAGCAGACGTCCTTTGTCAGCGCGCGGGCCTCTGATTCGCGCCTGGCCTCCGCCGAGGAGCCGGTGACCATCGACGCCACGGGGCGCCTGCGCGACATGTGGTGAGCCTCAGGGCTCCAGGTACGCGTAGCCGTCGAGCTCGGTCTCGTAGAAGCGCTTGAGCGCCTGGCTCTCGGCCACCGTCATCCGTCCCTCGCGCACCGCACGTTCGCAGTCGCGCGCCAGCGCCGGGTACAGCTCCGCCACGTCGTACTCCATGTATTCGAGCACCTTGTTGGCGGTGTCGCCCTTGACGATCTCCTCGATCCACCAGCCGCCCTCGTCGTGCACGCGGATGTGCACCACGTGCGTGTCGCCGAAGAGGTTGTGCAGGTCGCCGAGGGTTTCCTGGTAGGCGCCGACCAGGAACGCGGCGAGGTGGTAGTCCTCGCCCTCGCGCAGCGGATGCAGCTCCAGCGTGCGTTTCACGTCGCGCAGGCTCACGAAGTGGTCGATCTTGCCGTCCGAGTCGCAGGTGATGTCGGCCAGCACGGCCTTGCGCACCGGCTGCTCGCCCAGGCGCTGCACCGGCACGATGGGGAACAGCTGGTCGATGGCCCAGCTGTCAGGCAGCGACTGGAACACGGAGAAATTGCAGAAGTAGGTGTCTGACAGGATGCCTTCCAGCTCCGCGAGTTCCTCGGGGATCTCCTCCAGGCGGCGCGCGCCATCGCGCACCTTGGTGCAGGTGGCCCAGTACAGGCGCTCGGCCAGGCCGCGGTATTCCAGCGACAGCAGGCCGAGCTTGAACATCTGGAGCACTTCCTCGCGGGCCGTCACGGCGTCGTGGTAGCACTCCACCAGCCGCCGCGGACTGACGCTGCGCCAGGCCTCCACGAGGTCCTGCACGGGCCGCGGTGCATCCTGTGGCAGCTGCAGGTCTTCCTTGCCGATGGCGAAGCGGTCCAGTGCAGAGCGGCCCACCACGTTGAAGACGAGCACGCTGTGATGCGCGGCGATGGCGCGGCCGGATTCGCTGACGATCATCGGATGCGGGAGTCCGTGCGCGTTGCATACGCTGGCGATGCGGTACACCACGTCGTTGGCGTACTCCACCAGCGTGTAGTTCATCGACGAGGAGAAGTTCGTGCCGCTGCCGTCGTAATCCACGCCCAGGCCGCCGCCAACGTCGATGTACATCAGGCCCGCGCCCAGGCGCACCAGTTCGGCATACACCTGTGCCAGCTCGTTGATGGCGTCCTTCACGCGCCGGATGTCCTGCAGCTGGCTGCCCGGATGGCAGTGCACCAGCTGCAGGCAGTCGAGCATGTCCCGCTCGCGCAGCACCTTCAGCAGGTCGAGGATTTCGGTGACGAACAGCCCGAACTTCGAGCGGTCGCCCGCCGAGTCGCGCCAGCGTCCCGAACCTTCGCTGGCCAGCTTCACGCGCACGCCGATGCGCGGCCGCACGTTGTGGGCGGCGGCGTGCCTGAGGATGAGGTCGAGTTCGGAATAATTCTCGACCACGGGGATGATGGTGCGGCCCAGCCTGGTGGCGAGGATCACCGCCTCGATGTAGCTGGAGTCCTTGAAGCCATTGCAGACGATGAGCCGCTCGGGGGAGTCCTCCGTCATGGCCATCACGGCCAGCAGCTCCGGCTTGGAGCCCACCTCAAGCCCGAAGCCATGCGGCTTGCCGTAGCGGTAGACCTCCTCCACCACCAGGCGCTGCTGGTTCACCTTGATGGGAAACACCGCCGCGTAGCGGTTGCGGTAGTCGTTCTCCGCGATGGCCTGCGCGAAGGCGTCGTGCAGGCGTTGCAGGCGATGCTTGAGGATGCCGGAGAAGCGCAGCACCAGCGGCGCGCGCAGGTCGCGCTCCTGCAGCCCCTTCACCACGTCGTTGAGGTCGATTTCGTGCTCTGCGGTGGTGTCCGGTCGCACCACCAGGTTGCCCGCGGCGTTGATGGAGAAGTAGCCCTTGCCCCAGGCTGGAATCTGGTAGAGCTCGAGCGAGTCCTCGATGCTCCAGCCATTGGGTGCCGGCGATGGTCCGCGCATGTCCGCGTTCAAGGGTCCTCTCCCGTGGCGACCGGCCTGGCCGGATCAGTGATCCACTCGCTCCAGCTGCCGGCATACAGCTGCCCGCCGCAATGGCCGGCCAGCTCGAGCGCGAGCAGATTGTGGCATGCGGTGACGCCTGATCCGCACATCATCACCATGGGCCGGTTGGCTGCCTGTTCCAGCAGGGGCGCCCACTGCTGCCGCAGTTCTCCCGGGGTGAGCCAGTGCTGTCCGTCGCGGAGGTTCCGTGTGTAGGGATGGTTGCGGGCGCCGGGCACGTGGCCGGCCACCGGGTCGATGGTCTCGCTTTGTCCGCTGAACCTCTCGGGAGCCCGTGCGTCCACCAGCACGATGCGCCGCGCGGCCACCGCATCGGCTGCCTCGCTGGCACTGAAGACACCGGAGAATTCGCGCTCCTGCACCTGCGTGGGCGTGATGTCCGGCACGCGCGCCGACACTGGTCCGCCGTGGGCCAGCCAGGCGGCCCATCCGCCGTCGAGTACCTGTACTGCGGAATGACCGCGCGCCCGCAGCATCCACCACAGCCTTGCAGCGCCGGCGCCGCTGCCCTGGTCATACACGATGACCCGTGATGCCGGCGTGAATCCCCAGCTGCCCAGCAGCCTTGCGAAGGCGGCGGGTGAGGGCAGGGGATGCCGGCCCGTGCGGGCAGTGCGCGGTGCAGCCAGGTCATGGTCCATTGACGCGAATACTGCGCCGGGCACATGTCCCTGCGCGTAAGCCTTCGGGCCCAGCTGCGCATCGGCGAGGTCGAAGCGGCAATCAACGACGAGGATCCCCGGTGAGTCCAGCAGCGCGGCAAGTCCTGCGGCCTGGACCAGGGGCGGAACGGGCGTTGTGCTCATCCGCGCATCATGGCGTCACGCGGCGTCCGGCACAATTCGCCGCTACAATCCCGCGGTGATCGACATCTACTGGGGCAGCGGCAGCCCCTTCTGCTGGCGTGTGCTGCTCGCCCTGCAGCTGAAGGGCCTGGAGTGGCGCAGCCACCTGCTGCAGACCGATTTCCAGGAACACAAATCGCCGCAGCTGATGGCGATGAACCCGCGCGGGCGCCTGCCTGTGCTGCGCGACGGCGACTACGTGGTGTTCGAGTCGCTGGCGGTGCTCTACTACCTCGACCTCAAATATCCCTCCCCGCCGCTTTTCGGGCAGAGCCCCGAGGAGGCCGGCGTGATCATGCGCGTGATCAACGAGTTCCAGGCCTACACCGAAGCCGACCTGATGCGGCTGGTGGGCGAGCTGGTGAAGCCGTCGCCGCGCTTCAGCGAGGCGGCGCTGGTGCGCGCCATGCATACCGTCGCCAGCGAGGCCCGCACCATCGAGGCGCGGCTGTCGAAGGGCGACTGGATCGTGGGCGATGCACCATCGGCGGCGGATATCGCGATCTACCCTTGCATCCGCGTGCTGCATCGGGCCTTATTGCAACCCGGTGCGCAGGAACTGGCCAGCCGCTTCCTGCCCGCCGAAGTGCACTACCCGCAGCTGGCCCGCTGGCTGCGGCGCGTGGAAGCCCTGCCGGGCTTCGAGAAAACCCTTGCGCCTGGCTGGCGCAAGCTTGAAACACAATGAGGTACAGACAACGAAATGACTGACAAGGTTCACGTGGAATTTCCCGGCCGCATCGTGATGGTGGGCTTCGGCAGCATTGGCCAGGGCGTACTGCCGCTCATCCTGCGTCACATCGGCATTCCCGCCTCGCGCATCGTCATCGTCACGGCAGATGAATCCGGCAAGGCCGAGGCCGCACAGCTGGGCGTGCGTTTCATCATCGAGCCGCTGGTGCGCGAGAACTACCGGCGCGTGCTCGACGGCGTGCTCGGGCGCGGCGATTTCCTCGTCAATCTTTCCGTCGACGTTTCCAGCGTGGCGCTGATCAAGCACTGCTGGGAACGCGGGGCCATGTACATCGATACCTGCATCGAGCCCTGGGCCGGCGGGTACACCGATCCCACCGTGCCGCCGGGCCGCCGCACCAACTACGCGCTGCGCGAGGATGCGCTGACGCTGCGCAGCGAGCTCACCGCGAAGCACCCCACCGCCGTCATCACGCACGGCGCGAACCCGGGGCTGGTCTCGCACTTCGTGAAGGAAGCGCTGCTGAACCTGAAGCGCGACATCGGCGTCGAGGCAGACAAGCCCGACCCCGCCAGCCGCGGGGAGTGGGCCGCGCTGGCGCGTGCGCTGGGCGTCAAGGTGATCCACATCGCCGAGCGCGACACGCAGGTCACCGACCGGCCGAAGGAAGTGGGCGAGTTCGTCAACACCTGGTCGGTGGACGGCTTCGTGTCCGAGGGTTGCCAGCCGGCGGAGCTGGGCTGGGGCTCGCATGAGCGCAATTTCCCGCGCGACGCCAAGCGCCACGATTTCGGCAGCGGCGCGGCGATCTACCTCAACCAGCCGGGCGCAGCCACCCGCGTGCGCACCTGGACGCCCAAGGCAGGGCCCATCCACGGCTTCCTGATCACGCACAGCGAGGCCATTTCCTTCGCCGACTACTACACGGTGAAGGAGCACGGCGATGTGGTCTACCGGCCGACCTCGCACTACGCCTACCACCCCAGCGACTCCGCCGTGATCTCCGTGCACGAGCTGGCGGGCCGCAACTGGAACATCCAGGAGCGCAAGCGCATCCTGATGAACGAGATCACCTCGGGCATGGACGAGCTGGGCGTGCTGCTGGCGGGCCACAAGAAGAACGCCTACTGGTATGGCTCGCAGCTCTCCATCGAAGAGGCGCGCAAGCTGGTGCCCTACAACAACGCCACCAGCCTGCAGGTCACCGTGGCCGTGCTGGCCGGCATCGTCTGGGCCATCGAGAACCCGCACCGAGGCCTGATGGAGCCGGATGAGCTCGACCACAAGCGCATGCTGGAACTGTGCCGTCCCTACCTCGGCACGGTCACCGGGGCATACACCGACTGGTCGCCGCTGGCCGAGCGTGAGCGGCTGTTCGCCGAAGACCTCGATCTGTCTGATCCCTGGCAGTTCAAGAATGTGCGCGTGGTCTGATCAGGCCACGTAGTCCACGGCGGTGATCACGTAGCGGGTCTCGCGACCCGCTACCTGCACCGCGATTTCAGCATCCAGCGGCTTGCCCAGCAGCGCCCGCGCCAGCGGGGCGTCCATGCTGATGTAACCCTCTTCCATGTCGAACTCGTCGGGGCCGACGATGCGGTAGCGCAGCTCCGCGCCATCCTCCTCGCGCTCCAGCGTCACCCAGGCGCCGAAGAACACGCGGCGCGGATCCGATGGCGGCTGGTCCACCACCACCATGCCGTCCAGCCGCCTGCGCAGGTGGCGCACCCGCGCATCGATCTCGCGCAGGCGCTTCTTGCCGTAGATGTACTCGGCGTTTTCCGAGCGGTCGCCGAGCGCGGCCGCCGCGCTGACCGCTGCCGTGACCTGCGGTCTTTCCACCCGCCAGAGCTGCTCCAGCTCGGCCTTCAGGCGTGCATGGCCAGCCGCCGTGATGTAGCGGGAGCCCGGCCGGGAGGGCGCGCGGTAGCGGCTCATCGCGGCGCACCCCCGCACACTGCACCGCCGTGCGGAATGTCGCGGGCAATCAGGGAAAAACGCATATCAGCAAAGGATGATGATCTGTGCGGCCGCGCACAGCGGTGCGCACGGCGGGGGAATAGCCTGTCCATGGAGGCTATTTTCCATGTCCCGCAAGTACTACGCGCATTTCATGACCGAGGCACCCGAGATGCCTGCCGCGCCCGACGAATACCGGGGCGTGGTGGAGCTGCGTGGTGTGCTGCGTCCGCAACGGGAAGCGGCCGACCTGCGGGCGCTGCTGGCCCGCAACCTGGACATGCCTGCCGAGGACATCCGCATCCTCAACTGGGCCACGCTGCACTGAGCTCCGGCGCGCCACATGGCGCGCTACAGGCGGATCAGCCCGCGCTTGTGCGCCACCGCCACCGCCTCGGTGCGGCTGATGGCGTCCAGCTTGGTCAGGATGGCTTTCACATGCGTCTTGGCCGTGCCTTCGGTGATGGCGAGCCGGCGCCCGATCTCCTTGTTGCTGCGTCCCTGCGCTCCTTCGCGGAAGGCCACCGATTCGATGTAGCCGGACACCCTTGGCCGCAGCTCCACGCGCTCCACCGCCTCGATGCGCCCGGTGAGTTCCTGGAAGTTGGTGATCTGTCGTTCCAGGACTTCGGCAACGCTGACCTGCGGAGCCGACGGCGCCTGCGCTGCAGCAGCGTGTGCGGCGTCGGGACTGCAGGCACTCAGCAGGAAAGGTGCGCCAGCCGTGAGGCCCAGCAGGGTCAGCACGGCGGCGCGGGGGGGAAAGATCGGGTTCGGACGGATGGTGGCCATGTTCACTCCCTTGAAAGCCGGGGTCGTCGATGAGTTGTCAGCTCGTGGGACAGATGTTGGCCCCGTGGCGGTGTGCTGCCCATTTCCCGGACGGTGGGTACGCGGCGCTTCCGGCGAGGGGGGATTGCCTACCTCTTACGGGATAGGGTGGGCCTGCAAGGCGCAGGCGTCCGTGCAACAATTCCCTTGCCGGATGCGGAGCGCGTCCGCACATCGCGGTGTCCCTACAAGGAGGAGACCTTCCATGCGTGTCCTGAAGTTCGCCCTGCTGGGCATTGCCGTGCTGCTGTCCGGTTGCGGTTACAACACCCTGCAGACCCAGGATGAAGCGGTGAAGGCCGCCTGGTCGGAGGTGGTCAGCCAGTACCAGCGGCGCGCAGACCTCATCCCCAACCTGGTAGAGACGGTGAAGGGTTTTGCGGCGCAGGAGCAGGCCGTGCTCATCGGCGTCACCGAGGCGCGCGCCAGGACCAGTTCCCTCCAGCTCACGCCCGAGCTGCTCGACGATCCGGCGGCCATGCAGCAGTTCCAGCAGGCGCAGGGGCAGCTCACCCAGGCGCTCAAGAGCCTGTTCGCCGTCACCGAAAACTACCCGGACCTGAAGTCCAACCAGAACTTCCTCGACCTGCAGGCGCAGCTTGAGGGCACGGAGAACCGCATCACCGTGGCGCGCCAGCGGTACATCGAGGCGGTGCAGGCCTACAACGGCACCGTGCGCTCCTTCCCGTCCAACCTCACCGCGAAGATGTTCGGCCATGACGTGAAGCCCAACTTCACCGTGGAGAACGAGGCGGCGATAAGCGCCCCGCCGCGGGTGGACTTCGGCAACTGATGCTGCGCGCACTGCTGGCCTGCCTGGCGCTGTTCGGTGCCATCGCACCCGCCGGCGCCCAGACGCTGCAACCGGTGCCGCCGCTGGCCGCGCGCGTCACCGATCTCACCGGCACGCTCACCGCGGGACAGCAGGCCGAGCTGGAGCAGAAGCTCGCTGCCTTCGAGCAGCGCAAGGGCGCGCAGCTGGCAGTGCTGCTGGTGGGCACCACCGCGCCCGAATCCATCGAGGCCTATGCCATCCGCGTTGCCGAAGCCTGGCAGCTCGGCCGCGAAGGCATAGACGATGGCGCGCTGCTGCTGGTGGCCCTGCAGGACCGCACGCTGCGCATCGAGGTGGGCTACGGCCTGGAGGGCGTGCTGCCTGATGCCATCGCCCGCCGCATCATCGACGAGACCATCAAGCCGATGTTCCGCCAGCGCGACATCCACGGCGGCATCAATGCCGGCATCGATCGCATGATCCAGGTGGTGGATGGCGAGCCCCTGCCGCCACCGGACAAACAGTGGAAGCGACCCGCCGATCGCATCGGCGGCCTGTTGCCGCTGCTGTTCTTCGGCGTACTGGCGGGCGGCGCGGCGCTGCGCGCGCTGCTGGGCCGGCCGCTGGGTTCACTGGCCACCGGCGCCGCCGCGGGCGGCGTGGTGTGGCTGGTGTCGAAGATCATTGCCGCAGCCGTCGGTGTGGGCGTGGTGGCCTTCCTGCTGAGCCTGTTCATGGGCATGGGCAGGGGGCTGCGCGGCGGCGGAGGCGGTGGCTGGGGAGGCTGGCCGGGCGGTTTCGGTGGCGGCCTGGGCGGCGGTCGCGGCGGCGGCTTCGGTGGCATGGGCGGCCTGGGTGGCTTCCGTGGCGGCGGTGGCGGTTTCGGTGGCGGCGGCGCTTCGGGACGCTGGTGATGCTGCGCCTGTTGCGCCACCTCTTCACGCCGTCCTGGGTGCTGAAGCTCAAGTACCCGCAGCCGGTGCTGGAGAAGATCGCCGCGCGCATCGGCCACGTGGAGATGCATCATCCCGGCGAGCTGCGCTTCGTGGCCGAACATGCACTCGACCTCGGGGATCTCATCGCGCGCGTCACGCCGCGGGAACGCGCCATCGAGGTATTCGCGCAGCTGCGCGTGTGGGACACCGAGCGCAACAACGGCGTGCTCATCTACGTCCTGCATGCCGAACACGCCATGGAGATCGTGGTCGATCGTGCGCTCGCGCGGGTGGTACCGCAGGCCGACTGGGACGCGCTCTGTCGCAATGCAGAGACAGAATTCCGCGCGGGCCGCCATGCGGAAGGCGCCCTCGTCGCGGTGGATGGTGCTGCAAGACTGCTGGAAAAGCACTTTCCCGGCGCGCCCGGCGACGGCAACGAGCTGCCCGACCAGCCGCTGCTGCTGTAGGAGCCTGCCGGGCTGCATCCTGCGCAGCTCATGCCATAATCCGGCCATGAGCCGAAAGCCGATTCTCCTTGCGGCCGCGCTGGCCGTGTCCCTCGCAGCGTGCTCGCTGCTCGATCCTCCCGTCGAGGCAACAGCCGAGCCAGAGGCCATCGAACCTGCCCCGCCGCCCGCGCCGGTGCTGCTGCCCTCGGTGGCCACGCATCGCTTCGAGATCGGCCCCGACGACGACGTGGTGGGCCATGTGCAGGTGGTCACCATCGGCGAGCACGACACGCTGCCCGACGTGGCCCGCCGCTTCAACGTGGGCTACCAGGAAATCGTGCGCGCCAATCCGGGCGTTGATCCCTGGCTGCCGGGCGTCGGCCGCGAGGTGGTCGTGCCCACGCAGTTCGTGCTGCCCGCGGCGGAACGCAAGGGCATCGTGATCAACCTGGCCGCGATGCGCATCTACTACTTCCCGCCGGCGAAGAAGGACGAACCGCAGGTCGTCTACACGCATCCCATCGGCATCGGCAAGGTGGGCTGGTCCACACCCGAGGGCAAGACCAAAGTCGTGTCCAAGGAGAAGGATCCGGTGTGGCGCCCCACGGCCTCCATCCGCGAGGAACATCGCAAGAACGGGGATCCGCTGCCCGCAGTGGTTCCCGCCGGCCCCGACAATCCCCTGGGCCGCCACAAGTTCACGCTTGGCTGGGCCACCTATCTGATCCACGGCACCAACAAGCCCTATGGCGTGGGACTGCGCAGCAGCCACGGCTGCATACGCATGTATCCGGAAGACGTGGCCGTGTTCTACGACATGATCGCCCCCGGCACGCAGGTCCAGGTGGTCAACCAGCCCTATGTGTTCGGCTGGCATGAAGGGCAGCTCTACCTCCAGGCCTTCGACGTGCTGGAGGATGACAAGCGCGACTGGGGCAAGTCCCGGCCGAAGATACTCTCCAAGACCCTCAACAAGCGCATCGAGAAGCTGCTGGCCGATCGCCAGGAAAGCATCGACTGGGACCGCGTGGCGCACATCGCCAGCGATCCGCGCGGCCTCACGCTGTCGGTGAGCAATGCCTCGCAGACGGATGAGGCGCTGATCGCCGCCGCGCCGCGCGTGTACAACCGCGTGCCCGAGGGTGCCAACTGGGATGGCCTGGATGATCCCGCCCTGAAGGCGCAGCGCGATGTGGAGGCTGCAGTCGTCGAACAGCGACAGGCGCCGCGCACTTGAGCTAGACTTTGCCGCATGGCAAAGCTTTCCGAATGGCTGCGCATCATGCTCGGGGAGATCGCCCGCAAGCAGGACGAGGCCGCGCGCGCCGCTGCCGAACAGAAGCAGCGTCAGGCACAGAACCCTGCTGATCCGCCGGTCAGGTCCGTGACCCGGTGACCGCATCCAGGGGGCCAGGTCTCGACGGCGGCTTCGCCGCCCCTGCTCCCTTTGCCAATGCAGAAACCAGCGGCGCCATCGAACCCGCTGACACCGGTACCGTCGCCTTCGTCGGCCGCACCCTGAAGGGGCCGGTCAACGAACCGGTGGTCATCACCGACTTCGCGCGCTTCCAGCGCATCTTCGGCGGCCTGTGGAGCGATTCGCTGCTGCCCCATTCCGTCGAGCAGTTCTTCGAGCATGGCGGCACCCGGGCCGTGATCGTGCGCGTGGCCAGCGGCGCGCGCGCGCCCACCATCGACCTGCCCGCGGGCCGTGGGAGGCTCACGCTGGTGGGCATCATCCCCGGCTGCCAGGAGGCGCTGCGTGCCTCGGTAGACCACGACGGCATCGCGCGGCAGGACCAGGACCTCTTCAACCTCGTGGTGCAGCGCGTGCGCCGCCGTGGATCCGAGCTCGTTGAAGAGCAGGAGATCTTCCGCCGTGTCTCCATCCTGCCGGGCTCCGCGCGCGAGCTCACCCGCAAGCTGGCCGCCTCGCAGCTGGTGCGCGTGGCCGGGCCACTGCCCGCCGTGCGGCCGGACATCACGCGTGGCCCCGACCCGCGCGCGCTGATCGGCTACGTCGAGTGCAATGGCGATGGCGACGACGGCGAGCTGCTGTCCGACTACGACCTCATCGGTTCCGGGGCCGACCGCACCGGCATCTGCGCCCTGCAGGGCGGGCCCGCATTCAACTTCCTCTACCTGCCGCCCCCGTCGCGCGAGCGTGACGTGGGCATGAGCGCGCTGGTGGTGGGCGCGCGCCTGTGCCGCGCACGCCAGGCGCTGCTGCTGGTGGATCCGCCGCGGCAGTGGCGCAGCGTGCAGGAAGCACTGGATGGACTGGCCGACTGGCCCTTCCACAGCGCCGATGCACTGATGTTCTTCCCGCGCGTGTCGGCACCCGACCGCCTCACCGGAACCACCGCGGAGTTCCCGCCTTCGGCCGCTGCCATCGGCACACTGCTGCGTGATGCCCCGGCGGATTCCTGGGCGGAGCCGGCGGAACCGGCGCTGCTGCGGCCAGGCACCACCCCTTTGGTGTGGGTCGACCACCAGCAGCGCGCGCGCCTGGCCCAGCGCGGCGGGAATGCGCTGCGCACCACGCGCGCCGCACGCCGCGATGCCGTCCCGCCCTGCACGCTGGCGGGGGAACTGGGCAATGGTGCGGATGCACGCCTGCTGTCCGCGCGCCGCCTGGCGCTGTACCTGGCAGCCAGCATCGAGCGCGGCACCCACTGGGTGAGCCTGGAGGGCAATACTCCGCGCAGCCGCGAGCGGGTGTGCCGCCAGGTGGAGCAGTTCCTCGCCCATCACGCGCGCCAGGGCGCCTTCGGCGATGCGGCACGCGAGCGCCACTGGTTCGTGCTCTGCGATGAACGGCTGAATGGTCCGCTGGAAGTGGCTTCGGGCGTCTTCAGGCTGGTGTGGGGGTTCCACTCGCCGCACGCGGCCACGCGACTGAGCTGGTTGGTGGAGCATCGTCCCGCCGGCAGCAGCACACGCGCCGTGAGCCTCAATCAGTTCGCCGCGCTCGGGTAGGATTGCGCCATGACCGCAACCGGACATGTCGTGTTCTCCCACGGGCGCGACGGGACCCCATTTGGCACCAAGATCCGTGCCCTCTACGAAATTGCCGAGGCCGAAGGCTATGAAGTCGCGGCCGTGGACTACCGCGGCGTCGACGACGTGGGCGAGCGCGTGCAGATGCTGCAGGAGTTCTGCCGCGGCTTTTCCGGCCATCTGCTGCTGGTGGGCGCGGGCCTGGGCGGCTACGTGTCGCTGGCCGCGGCGCCAACCCTGCATGCGGGGGGCGTGTTCCTGATGGCGCCGGCCCTGCACATGCCCGGCATCCCGCCACTCAAGCGTGGCCTGCCCGATTGCCCCGTGGCGCTGGTGCATGGCTGGCGCGACACGGTGATTCCCTGCGAGCAGAGCATGCGCTTCGCGAAGGACAACGGGCTGGCGCTGCACATGGTGGAAGCCGACCACCGCCTGCTGGAGGCGATTCCGTTCCTGCGCTACCTGTTCCAGTACTTCCTGGTCGAGTCGCGCCGCGCACGTTTCGTGCCCTGACGCCCATGGACAGGACCATGGACCGGTTCACCGGGACCCTGCTGCCCTGGCTGCGCTTCTCGGTGCGTCCCGCAGACGCCGCCGAGCGCGTGGCGCAGGCCGATGTGCCGGTGTGCTACGTGCTGGCCGCGCATCGGGCGCTCGACGTGCGCGTGCTGCAGCGGGCCTGCGCCCAGGCAGGCCTGCCAAGGCCACGCAAGCTGCTGCTGCCTGGCACAGGCTCGCGGCTGCAGTCATTGCTGGTGCTCACGCGCAAGCTGGGATTCTGGCGCCGGCGCATCGACCGCCGCCCACCACCCGAGCTGCGGCAGATGCTGCACGCCGTGGCCGGGGATCCCGCACGCGATGTGCTGCTGGTGCCGGTGGCGGTGTACTGGGGCCGCGCGCCACGGCGCGAATACGTTTCCTGGTTCCGCCTGCTGTTCTCGGAAGACTGGGCGGTTTCCGGCGGCATTGGCCGCGCGCTGGCGGTGCTGCTGAATGGCCGCAACATCGTGGTGGAATTCGGCCCCGGCGTGTCGCTGCGCTCGCTCGCCAATGCAGGCCGTTCCGACAACCAGGCGGCCCGGCGCGTGGCGCGCCATCTCACCGGCCAGCTGGATGCCTCCCGCACCGCCTACGTCGGGCCGGACCTCTCGCACCGTCGCACGCTGATGACCGAGGTGCTGCGTGGACGCGCGGTGCGCGCCATCGCCGCGCAGGAGGCCCGCGATCGCAAGATACCCCGCCGCCAGGCCCTGCTCGAGGCGAAAGGGATGTTCGAGGAGATCGCCGCCGACTACTCGCATGTATTCGTGCGGATGATGGAACGGGTGCTCAAGCGGCTGTGGACGCGCATCTACGACGGCGTGCATGTGTCGCACATCGACTCGCTTTCCGGCATCGCCGCCGGCAGCGAGCTGGTCTACGTGCCCTGCCATCGCAGCACGATGGATGACCTGCTGATGCCCTATGCCATCTACACGCATGGCTTCGCTGTGCCGCATATCGCCGCGGGCATCAACCTCGACCTGCCGGTGATCGGGCGGGCGATGCGCAAGGGCGGCACGTTCTTCCTGCGGCGCAGCTTCCGCGGCAGTCCGCTGTACTCGGCGGTGTTCACCCGCTACCTGGGCGCCATCATGGCCCGTGGCCATCCCGTGCAGTATTTCATCGAGGGCGGGCGCAGCCGGAGCGGCCGTTCCCTGGCGCCCAAGACCGGCATGCTGTCGATGACGCTGCGCAGTTTCCTGCGCCAGCCGGTGCGCCCCGTGGTGTTCGTGCCGGTGTACATCGGCTACGAGCGCATCATGGAGATCGACAGCTACCTCGGGGAGCTGTCGGGCAAGCCGAAGGAAAAGGAAAACATCTGGGGCTTCCTGCGCAGCCTCGGGCGCCTGCGCGAGAACTTCGGCCAGGTGCACGTGAACATCGGTGAGCCGGTGCCGCTGCAGCCCCTGCTGGATGCGCACGTGCCGGACTGGCGCGACAGGCTGGGCCAGGAAGGGCGCGCGGCGGCGGTGGGCAGCGCGGTGGACGTGCTGGCCGGCCGCATCATGCGCCACATCCACGCCGCCGCCGCGGTGACGCCGGTCAACCTGCTGGCCCTCACCATGCTGGCTGCGCCCCGGCAGGCCATGCTGGAGGCGGATCTGGCACGCCAGCTCGACCTGTACCTGCGGCTGCTGCGGTCCGCACCGTACTCATCGCGCGTGACGGTTACGGAACTCGATGCGCAGCAGGTCATCGCCATGGGCTTCGAACGGCAGCTGCTCGTCCGCCTGCCGGCCGATGCAGTTGGCCTGGCGCCGGACCATGCGCCGGCCATGGCCTACTACCGCAACAACGTGCTGCACCTGGCGGCGCTGCCATCGCTGCTGGCCTGCTGTTTCCTCTCCAACACCAGCCTGCGCAGCAGCGACGTGCTGCGCCTGGCCGGCCGCATCTATCCCTATGTCTCGGAGGAGCTGTTCCTGCGCTGGGAGGAGGGCGACATCGCCCCCGTGGTGCAGGAACAGCTGGGCGCATTGCGGGACGCGGGACTGCTGCACCAGGACCCCGCGGATCCGCAGGGCTGGCATGCCCCGAACGCTGCAGCGGCCGAGGCCGTGCAGCTGTCGATGCTGGCGCAGCCCATGCTGCAGACCCTGCAGCGCTACTACCTGGCCATCGCGCTGCTGCTGCACGCCGGCAGCGGCCGGATCGCACAGTCGGAGCTTGGCGCGCGCTGCCAGCAGATGGCGCAGCGCATCGTCACCCTGTACGGCTTCTATTCACCCGAGTTCTTCGATCGCACGCTGTTCGACGGCTTCCTGGCGCAGCTGCGCCGCCGCGGAGTGATCCGTGGCGATGCGGAAGGGCGACTGGTGTTCGATGATGTGCTGGAGCGCGTGGCCGAGGACGCGCAGCTGGTGCTCTCAGAGCAGCTGCGCCACAGCATCCTGCAGGTAGTGCACGGCTGAGGCGGGCAGGGTGTATCCCAGGCGCGTGCGGCGCCAGAGGATGTCACCCGCATCGCGCGCCCATTCCTGTTCCACCAGGTAGCGCACCTCGGCCATGGTGAGCGTGCCGCCGAAATGCTGTCCCAGCTGATCCAGGCCCTGCGCGCCGCCGAGGATGCGCGCCATGCGCGTGCCGTAGAGGCGGGCGAGGCGTTCCACCAGCGCCGCCGGCATGCCGGGCCAGCGCTCCTTCGAGCGTGCGGTGAACGCGACCAGGTCCGCATCGGCGATGTCGCCGCCGGGCAGGGGCTCGGCATCGGTCCACGTACCTGTATCTTCCCGTCCGAACAGCGGCAGCAGCTGCTGCATCACGGCCTCGGCCAGGCGTCGGTAGGTGGTGATCTTGCCGCCATAGACAGTGAGCACGGGCGCCGCGCCCTGCGATTGACCAGCCGCAACGCCGTGCTGCAGCTCCAGGTGGTAATCGCGCGAGACGCGCTGCGCGGCGGCCACGCTGCCATCGTCGTAAAGCGGCCGCACGCCGGCGTAGGTGGCGACGACATCCCCGGCCGCCGCGGGCTTGCGCAGGAAGCGGTTGAGGCCGGAAAGCAGGTATTCCTGTTCGGCGGCTTCGATGCGCACGTCGGCCGGATCGCCGCTGAAGGGCACGTCGGTGGTGCCCACCAGCGTCCACTGCTGCTCGAAGGGTATGGCGAACAGCACGCGCCGGTCCGGAGTCTGCAGCAGGTAGGCATGCGAGCCCTCGAACTGCCGCCGCAGCACCAGGTGGCTGCCCTTCACCAGCCGCAGCCTCTGCTTCGGCTGCACGCCCACGCGCGACAGCACCTCGTTCACCCAGCAGCCGGAGGCATTCACCAGCGCGCGGCAAAGCACGGTGCGCTGCGCCCCTGCGCGGTCTTCGAGCGTCACGGCCCAGCCGGCCGCCTCCGGCACGGCGGAAACCATGCGCGTGCGGGTGAGGATGACGGCGCCACGCTCGGCCGCGTCCATGGCATTGAGCACCACCAGGCGGCTGTCTTCCACCCAGCAGTCGGAGTATTCGAAGCCATCATCGATGCCTTCGCGCAGGGGTGCGCCCAGCAGCGTGCCCGCCAGCTTCGTTCCGTGCGAGGCCGCCAGCTTCTCGCGCCCGCCGACGTTGTCGTACACGAACAGGCCCAGTCGCAGCAGCCAGCGCGGACGCAGGCCGTCGACATAGGGCAGCACGAATCGCAATGGCCGCACGATGTGCGGCGCGATGGCCAGCAGCCGTTCGCGCTCTGCAAGCGACTCGCGCACCAGCCGCAGCTCGCCATGCTCCAGGTAGCGCAGTCCACCGTGGATCAGCTTGGTGCTGGCAGAGGAGGTGTGCGCGGCGAGGTCATCCTGCTCCACCAGCCACACCGACAGGCCGCGCCCGGCCGCATCGCGCGCAATCCCCGCGCCATTGATGCCGCCGCCAACGACCAGCAGGTCGAGGATTTCCGGTGTTGCGCCCGCCTCGGTGAGACCGGCACGGGGCGTCACGCGCCGCCGCCCCGTACCGTCACCATGCGCAGGTCGTGTTGCGCCACCGGGATGGTGATGCCGTTTTCCTTGAATGCCTTCCAGATGGCGCGGTTCACGTCGGAGCGCACGTTGTTCACGCCCTCCTGCGGGTCGGTGATCCAGAAGCGCAGTTCCAGCTCGATGCCCGAGTCCCCGAAGGCCATCAGCCGCGACACCGGCCGGGGCTCGGCCAGCACGCGCGGATTGCAGAACGCCACGCTTTCCAGCAGCTGCAGTGCCTTCTCCGGGTCATCCGCGTAGCTGACGCGCACCGGCAGCTTCAGTCGTACCTTCGGATCGGTATAGCTCCAGTTGATCACCGGGTTGGTGATCACGTTCTGGTTGGGCACCAGCGTGGCCACGCCGTCGCGATCCCGCACCACCACGTAGCGCCCGCGCAGTTCCTCGACCCAGCCGAAGTTCTCGGTGCTGGTGCCGGTCATGCCGGTGAAGCTGATGACGTCGCCGGGCTTGATGGAACGGTCCATCAGCAGCACGAAGCCGCTGACAAAATTCGCGGCGATGGCCTGCAGGCCGAATCCCAGGCCCAGGCCCACCGCGCCAGTGAGCACCGTAAGCGTGGTCAGGTCGATGCCGGCGGCATTGATGCCCAGCAGGATGCCGAGGCCGAGCAGGAAGAAATAGGTGAACTTGCTGATGCCGATGCGGGTCGGCAGCGCCAGGCCCTCCACCTTCATCACGCGGCTTTCCACCGTGCGCGAGATCAGGCTCGCCGCGGCCAGGAACACCGTCACCACCACCAGCGCCTTGATCAGCGCCCAGATCGAGAACTTCGCCTCGCCGGGCGCCAGGTCGATGGCGTCGAGCTTGCCCTCCACGAACTGCAACCAGCCGACCAGGCCCGCGGCCACCAGCGCCGGGGTGATGATGAGCACGAATTCGGCCAGTCGCGCGGACCAGTGGCGCCGGCTGGCCATGCGCGTGCCGGCGAACCAGGTGCGCAGCAGCCGCGACAGGGCCAGGCCCACGCCCAGGGCGATCAATATGACCAGTGCCTGGCCGAGGATGGCCGGCACGGGCAGTCGTTCGATCCAGGCCTGTACCGACTCAGGCATTGAGGTCGGGGATCGACTGGCTTTCGAGGCGGGCGATCTGGTCCTTCAGCAGCAGCTTGCGTTTCTTCAGCCTTCGCATCTGCACCTCGTCAACGTGGATGTCGAGTTGCAGCCGCGCGATCACCTGGTCAAGGTCACGGTGCTCGATGCGCAGCTGGCGCAACTTCTCGATATTGCGGAACAGCTCGCGATTGACGTTGTCTTCGCTGTCTTCCGACATGCTGCTCCGCCCTACGCCAGGAGCCGCGGCAACAGCGGCTCAATGCCTTCGGGTAGCTTAGCGAAGCGGCCCAGCGGGCGCCACGGCAGGCCCGGCTCGTGGAAATCAGACGCGGCGGTGCCCGCCAGGCCGTGCTGCCGTGCAAGCCTTGCAAGGCGGCTGGCGTCATTGGGCGACATGGCGGGCAGGCTCACTTCCATCGCTGCGCCACCGGCCTCCCTGAAACCCGAGCACAAGGCGCCCAGTGCACCCGAGGAGAGTTTGTAGCGATGCGGATGCGCCAGCACGGCGTGGCCGCCGGCGGCGCGGATCACGCCGATGGCCGCCTCCACCCCGGGCCACTCCTGTGGCACGTGGCCGGGACGGCCGCGACCCAGCCAGCGGTCGAAAGCGTCCTGGGTGGTCTTCGCGTCGGCCGCCTCGACCAGTGCGCGCGCGAGGTGGGTGCGCGTGGGCACCGGCGCGGACTGCAGCACACCCTGCGCGGGATCCCGGCCGCCGAAGTGGCGCTGGCGGGCCAGCCTCGCGCCGATGCTGGCGATGCGCGAGCGTCGCGTGGCCACCAGCGCACGCAGGTGCTGCTGCAGCTCCTCCGAAGCCGTGTCGATGCCCAGTCCCACCACGTGGATCTCCTGCCCGCGCCAGCCCGCCGTGATCTCCACGCCGGGCACGAAACGCATGCCCGCTTCGCGGGCGGCGGCCCCGGCCTCGGGCACGCCGGCGGTGGTGTCATGGTCGGTCAGCGCCAGTACCGCCACGCCGCGCGCCGCGGCCAGTGCCACCAGCGCGGCCGGCGGCAGGGTGCCGTCGGAATGATGGCTGTGCGTGTGCAGGTCGATGAGCGCATGCATGTGCCCGGTATCATACGGCCCGATGACATACGCCGTTCACATCCCCGACGGGATCGACACGCTGCTGCTGGACCTCGACGGCACACTGCTCGACCTGGCCTTCGACACCCATTTCTGGCTGGAGGTGGTGCCGGAGTACTACGGCCGCCGGCGCGGCATGTCGGGGCGGCAGGCGCTGGAGCAGGAGATCATGCCCCGCCTGCGCGACGCCGAGGGCACGCTCAACTGGTATTGCCTCGACTACTGGTCGCGCATGCTCGAGCTCGACCTCTCGGCCATCAAGAGCGCGCACGACGAGCGCATCGCCTGGCTGCCGGGCGCGCAGGACTTCCTGCGGCGCCAGCGCGCCGCCGGCCGCAGGCTGGTGCTGGCTACCAATTCACACCCTGAAACGCTGCGCATCAAGGACGTGAAGGTGGGAATCCGGCCCTTCCTCGATGCCATGTACAGCTCGCACCAGTTCGGCGCGCCGAAGGAATACGCGGAATTCTGGCTGCGGCTGCGCAAGGCCGTGAACTACGATCCGGCGCGCACCGCGTTCATTGACGACAACCCGAAAGTGCTGGCCGCGGCGCGCGCGGCGGGCATCGCACTCACCATCGCGGTGACGGATCCGGATTCCAGCAGGCCGGCGCGTGAACCGCCGGCCGGCCATGTGCATGTGGGAGCGGTGGGACAGATCGCCTGAGCCACCGCGGGTGCGCTGCTAGCGCCTGCCGCCGCGCGGAGGACCGCGATGCGGACCGCCGCCGGGCCGGCCGCCACCGGGACCACCACGTCCGCCACCACCACGCCGCTGCGGGGCATCCTCGCGCGGCTTGTGCTTCGGGAACACCACGTCCTTTGCCATCAGTTCCTGCGTTACATTGCCGCGCGGGATCTGGTGGCCGATGTATTCCTCGATCTCCGGCAGGCAGATCGCGTAGTCCTCGCAGGCGAAGCTGATGGCATCGCCCTCGGCGCCGGCGCGCGCCGTGCGGCCGATGCGGTGCACGTAGTCGGCCCGATCCTGCGGCAGGTCGTAGTTGAACACGTGGCTGACGTCGGGGATGTGCAGTCCGCGCGAGGCCACGTCGGTGGCGATCAGCACCTGCAGCGCGCCGCTGTGGAACTCCTTCATGTACTTCAGGCGCTTGGCCTGCGGCACGTCGCCCGACAGCGCCTGGGCGTTGATGTTGTTGGCCCGCAGCACTTCTTCCAGGCGGTCGGCCTGGCGGCGCGTGTTCACGAACACCATGGTGCGCTCGGCATTGAACGAGCGCAGCAGCCCGATGAGCAGCGGGATCTTCTCCTCCATCGCGGGGAAGTAGATCAGCTGGCGCACCTTGTCGGCGGTGATGCGGTCGGGCTCGATGGCCACCTGCTCGGGGTTGTTCATGTGCTCGTAGGCGAGCTCGAGCACGCGCTGCGACAGCGTGGCCGAGAACAGCATCGACTGGCGCTGGTCCGGCGGCGGCATCTTGCGCAGCATGTAGCGGATGTCGGCGATGAAGCCGAGGTCGAACATGCGGTCGGCCTCGTCGAGCACGCACACCTGCACGTACTTCAAGTCGAACACACCCTGCTTGAAGTAGTCGATGATGCGGCCGGGCGTGCCGATGAGCACGTCGACGCCGTTCTCGAACTGCCGGCGCTGCTTGTCGTAGTCCACGCCGCCGAACACGCAGGCCAGGCGCAGGCCGGTGTAACGGCCCAGTTCCACGGCGTCGTTGTGGATCTGCACCGCCAGCTCGCGCGTGGGCGCGATCACGATGCCGCGGATGGCGGTGTTGGGCCGTTCATCCTTCGGCAGCCGCGTAAGCAGCGACTGGAACATCGACACCAGGAAGGCGGCCGTCTTGCCGGTGCCGGTCTGTGCCTGGCCGGCTATGTCGCGGCCCGCCAGCGAGAACGGCAGCGTCTGCGCCTGGATGGGCGTGCAGCGCTCGAACCCCGTCTCGCTGATGCTGCGCGCGAGTTCGGGAGTGAGGTCGAAGCTGGCGAAGGTGGGGCCATCCGGGGCCACATTGCCCCGCCGCACCGGTTTCGGCGCGGGTACAGGTTCGTCCTGGTCGGGGACGGCTTCGGGCACCGGGCGCGGTGCGCGGGGTGGACGTGCATTCTCGTGACGTGGCGCGGCCTCGTTGCCGCCGGCGGCTTCCGGTCGGGCGCCGCGACCGCGTCCCCGGCCACCGCGCCTGCGACGCCTGCCTTCGCGGGGCGCGGAGCCTGCCTCGTCGCTGACAGGAGCAACGGGTGCTTCACCTGCCGGCGTGGCGGTAGATGTGGACGCGGCATGCACCGCGGGACGGCCGAACAACTTGTTCCAGAGCTTTCTGATCATGTACTCGAATAACCGGTCTTCATGGCGGGGCGCGACAGGCGCAAATGCTTGCAAAACGGATCAGGACCGGCTACAAAAGCATCCCATACATGGGCGCACTTCCGGCGCCATGGAACCAATCCTCAAACATCTAGTCTAAACCGTTTGACACGTTCATGGCGCGGGAATTCCCGATCCCACCGCCAGCGCTGCGGCGCCATACCAGACATCGCATCCGAAAAAACCGCCATACCGGCACTTAACACCCAAGGTCCATTCTCCCCTGGAGGCACCTTTCCGTGAGCAATCCGCTGATCGTCCATACTTCGGACGCCACTTTCGAGACCGACGTGCTGCAGTCTGCAGAGCCGGTGCTCCTGGACTTCTGGGCCGAATGGTGCGGCCCCTGCAAGATGATCGCCCCGATCCTCGATGAAGTCGCCAACGACTACAACGGGCGGTTGAAGATCGCCAAGCTCAACGTCGATGAAAACCCGCAGACGCCCCCGCGTTTCGGCATCCGCGGCATTCCCACGCTGATCCTGTTCAGGAACGGCGCGGTCGCGGCACAGAAGGTCGGCGCGCTGTCGCGTTCGCAGCTCACCGCCTTCCTCGACCAGAACCTCTCGCAGGGCCAGAACCCGTGAGGGGCTATCTCGGGGGGCCGGGCGGCGGCGGCAACCGCCAGCGCAACAAGCGTCATCGCGACGGCAACCGCGGCGGTGGCGGGGGCGGTGGTGGCGGCAATGTGAACGGCAACGTCGGCCGTCACGACGAGATCTACGATCCGGAGCCGTTTGACCCATCCGCAGACGGCGAGATCGTCAGCAAGGCCGAGCTGGAGCTGGCCAAACGCTCGATGAGCCTCAACGACCTGAAGGCCAAGCCGATCAACCAGATCGTGAAGGTGGCCGAGTCGATGGGGCTCGAGAGCCTCGCCCGCTCGCGCAAGCAGGACATCATCTTCTCGATCCTCAAGCACTACGCCAAGAACGGCGAGCCGATCTACGGCGAGGGTGTGATCGAGATCCTGCAGGATGGCTTCGGCTTCCTGCGTTCGGCCGACTCCTCGTACCTGGCCGGGCCCGACGATATCTACATCTCCCCGCAGCAGGTGCGCCGCTTCAACATGCGCACCGGCGACTCGATCTCCGGCCTGATCCGCCCGCCGAAGGACGGCGAGCGCTACTTCGCGCTGATGAAGATCGGCGAGATCAACTTCGACTCTCCGGAGAGCGCCCGCAACAAGGTGCTGTTCGAGAACCTCACGCCGCTGCATCCCACGCAGCGCCTGAAGCTGCAGCGTGGCAACGGCAGCACCGAAGACCTGACGGCGCGCACCATTGACCTCGTGGCGCCCATCGGCAAGGGCCAGCGTGGCCTCATCGTCTCGCCGCCCAAGGCCGGCAAGACCATGCTGCTGCAGAACATCGCCACTTCGATCACCGCCAACCATCCCGAGGTCTACCTCATCGTGCTGCTCATCGACGAGCGGCCTGAAGAGGTGACCGAGATGCAGCGCACCGTGAAGGGCGAGGTGGTCTCCTCCACGTTCGATGAACCGGCCGCCCGCCACGTGCAGGTGGCCGAGATGGTGATCGAGAAGGCCAAGCGCCTGGTCGAGCACAAGAAGGACGTGGTGATCCTGCTCGACTCCATCACGCGCCTGGCGCGTGCCTACAACACCGTGGTGCCCAGCTCCGGCAAGGTGCTCACCGGTGGTGTGGATGCCAACGCCCTGCAGCGCCCGAAGCGCTTCTTCGGCGCCGCGCGCAACATCGAGGAGGGCGGATCGCTCACCATCCTCGCCACCGCGCTGGTCGACACCGGCTCGAAGATGGACGATGTGATCTTCGAGGAGTTCAAGGGCACCGGCAACAGCGAAATCCACCTGGACCGCCGCATCGCCGAGAAGCGCACCTTCCCGGCCGTGAACATCAACCGTTCCGGCACGCGCAAGGAAGAGCTGATCACCGACCAGGGCGAGCTGGCGAAGATGTGGATCCTGCGCAAGCTGCTGCATCCCATGGACGAGCTCGCCGCAATCGAGTTCCTGCTCGACAAGATGAAGGACACGAAGACCAATACGGAGTTCTTCGAGGCGATGAAGCGCTGACGTCGCGCAAGGCATGCGCGCGAAGAAGCCCAGCAAGCCCGCCGGGCCGCCGAATGCGGCCCGCTCATCCTCACGTGCCGGTCTCCTGACGCCCAACCAGGTGGCCGACCGCCTGCTGGTGGCGCCGGTCACCGTGCGGCTGTGGGCCAGCCGCGGCCTGCTGCGTTCTGAAGCCACCCCTGGCGGGCACCGCCGCTTCCGCGAACAGGACGTTGAGGAATTTATTGCCCGCCGGCGCGAGATGCAGGATCCGGATCGCGGTCCTTCGCGCATGCTGATCATCGATGATGACGCCGAATACGCGCAGTCGCTGGCGCGGATGCTCGCCCTGCACGCACCCGGCCTGCATATCGAGACCGCACAGGATGGCTTTGCCGCCGGCATCAAGTGCGAGGCGCTGCGCCCCGACATCGTCACGCTCGACCTGCATATGCCCGACATGAACGGCATCGAGGTATGCCGCCTGCTGCGCAGCATGTTCGGGCGCGAACGGCCGCGCATCGTGGTGCTGTCGGGCCTGCTCTCCGAGGAGAGCCAGCGGCGGGCGCTGGAAGCTGGTGCGGACGCCTGCGTGTCGAAATCTGCGCCGGCAGCCACGCTGCTGCAGCAACTGGGCATCGCGCCGCAACGCAGGGGATAAAGGCCGGACCGAGCGCCGAACTGCGGATCGCGTCACAATCGATATATTCGCTTAAATCGCTAAATACGCTATGTTTGCGCCATGAACGCAAACATCTCCGCGCCCATCGCCTCTGACCTGATGCTGATCTGCGAGCCGGACCCGGACTCGGCGGCCGCGTTGCGCCGGATCGCCGAAGCGCTGGGTTGCGACTGGATCGAGGCTGCCGATCCCCAGGAGCTGAGCACCCTGCTCAACATCCGTCGCCCCTCCATCGTCGCGCTGGCGGTGGACAGCCCGAACATCGATGGCCTGCTGCCCATGTCGATCCTCGCGCAGGTGAGTGCCCGGCCGGCCACGCTGCTTGTCGGCGGCCAGGACGAACGTGTGCTGGCTGGCGTGAAGCGCATGGCCACCGCCCGCGGCCTGTCGGTGATTGGCGCGCGGCGCCGGCCGCTGGTCGAGGCCGACGTGGAGCAATTGCTGCTGGATCACGTGATCGGGCCGCTGCGCATCGAGCGCGCGGAGCTGGATCGGGCGCTCTCCGACCATGAGTTCCTGCTGCTCTACCAGCCGAAGATTTCCCTGGCCGACAACCTCATGCAGGTGATCGGAGTGGAGGCGCTGGTGCGCTGGCGGCATCCGCGCCGCGGCACGCTGTTGCCCCGCCACTTCCTGCCATCCGTGGAACAGCATGGCATGCGCATGCCGCTGGCTGACATGGTCATCACCGAAGCGATCCGCCAGGCCGGCGTGTGGAATGCCCGTGGCTTGCACCTGCAGGTGGCTATCAATCTCAGTCCCGGCCTGGTGCAGGACCGCGCCTTCCCCGACCGTCTCGCCGCGCTGCTGCGTGAGCAGGACGTGCCCCCGTCGCAGATCACGCTGGATGTCACCGACACCATCAATGCACAGGATCGCGAGCTGATCCAGGACGTGTTCACGCGGCTGCGGGTGATGGGCGTGGGCATCGCGCTGGACAACTTCGGCAATGGACTCTCGCCGCTGAGCGAGATCTATCGCATGCCGTTCTCGGAGATCAAGATCGACCGGCGCATGCTGGAGGATGCGGCGCACGACCGCGACGCGGAACTTGTGGTGCGCGCGCTGGTGGACATGGCGCACGAGCTGCGTCTCACCGTGTGCGCCAAGGCAGTGGAGACCGCGCAGCTGCTGGAGTTCATCCGCTCTGCGGAATTCGATTCGGCCCAGGGCAGGCTGGTAAGCGAACCTGTGGTGGCGGGGCGCATCGAAGACCTCGTGGGTGAGCTGAACCGCTCACGGGCCCCCGGCAGCGGCGTCTGGCGTGGGCTGGACCGCCGCTCCATCCACGCCCTGCGCGAGCGTGCGGCACTGGAGGCCTGATGCAGACCATGCCCAAGCCGCGTGAGCAATCCAGGCTGGATACGGTACTGGACCAGCTGCTGGCCGGCCGCTGGCCCCCGACAGCCTGGGCGCGCATCCAGCACCAGGAGGAGCTGCCCTGGCGTTTCGAAGCACTGGCGTGCGGCGCGCGCAAGGGCACCTGGCGCGCCTACACCGACGGTGCGCGGCTGGCCTTCGCAGTGGGGGAATTCGTCCAGTCCAGCCGGAGGCAAGCTGCACCCGGGGTGATGGTCCGCTTCTTCGACGCGGGAGCTTGCTGCTGCGCTGCCGGGATATGGGTCCTCGGGCAGTCGGGCCAGTGGACCCTGCGCGAGGTGCTCGACTAGCCCGCGTCGCCTGTGGCCGCGATGCGCAAGTCGATGATCAGCTCGTCGAGCCGGAATTCCCCGGCGAGCTTGCGGATACGGGCGGCCGCGACGGGGGAGTGCGGTGCGACCCGCTCGGCAATCTGTGCCACCTGTGCGGTCCGTGCCTGCACCGCTGCAAGCAGCAATTGATCCAGCACTTCCCGCGGCACTCCCCCGAGCAGGCCGGGGAGGGCGGGCACGACGCCGGTCTGGGCCGCTGGATCGGGCATCGGGGCCGGCGCTGGTTCCTCGTACACATAGTCCACGCCCAGCAGGCGCTGCAGCAGTTCCAGCAGTTCTGATTCCTTGCACGGCTTGTAGAGCACGGCATCGGCGCCTGCGGCGCGCGCTTCGGTCGCCATACGGTCCAGCCCACTGGCCGTGAACGCCACGATGGGCCCACCGAACCCACCAGCGCGCAGCCGGCTGATGGCCTCGATGCCGTTGATCCCGGGCATGCGCACGTCCATCAGGATGAGGTCGGGCTGCCACTCCGGTACTGCCTGCAGCAACTCACCGCCGCTTGCGGCCAGTTGCGTGGTGAAACCCACGCCGCGCAGCATCTCGTCGGTGATGGCCAGGTTGTCGGGCTGGTCGTCGACCACCAGCACGCGTGGTGCGGGCTGCGGCAGCCGGATGCCAGCCACACGGCGCGCCGACGCGGGAAGCGGCTGGTCGGCCACGCCCGCCAGGAAGGAGAACGTGAAGGTGCTGCCCACGCCCTCTTCGCTGTTTACCACCACATCGCCACCCATCAATCGTGCGAGTTCGCGTGAAATGGCAAGGCCAAGGCCGGCGCCGCCGGCGCTCGCGCCAAGTGCCGACTGCTCGAACGCACCGAACACACGCGATTGCACTTCCGGGCTCATGCCACTGCCCGTGTCGGCGATGGCGATGCTGACCAGGTGCTGCGCGCCCCAGGAAGTGCAGGCGGCCTGCACATGGATGCCGCCGCGCTGGGTGAACTTCAGGGCATTGCTCAGCAGGTTGATCAGAACCTGGCGCATGCGACCTGCATCCCCCGTGACGAAGCGCGGCAGGCTGCCGACGCCTTCGAAGGTCAGCTCCAGGTTGCGGGCCGCCAGCAGCGCGGCAAACATGGCGCGCAGCTCTCCCAGTGCCGCACGCAGGTCGAAGGGAGCAGGCACCAGCGTGGTGCGGCCCGCCTCGATCCTGGACATGTCCAGCACGTTGTTGATCAGCGTGAGGAGATGATCGCCACTGGAGAGAATGGCGTCCAGCCGCTCATGGTGCCGTTGCGCCAGCGCCGGGTCACGGCGCAGCAGCTGCGCATAGCCCAGGATCGCGTTCATCGGCGTGCGGATCTCGTGCGACATGGTGGCCAGGAAGTCACCCTTGGCGCGGCTGGCGCGCTCCGCCTCGTCGCGCGCCTCTCGCATCTGCCTGGTGCGGGTGTCTACCAGGCCTTCCAGGTCCTGCTGGTATTTGCGCAGGTCCGCGTAGTTGTGCAGCAGTTCGGCCATAGAGCTGACCAGCGCGCGCTCCTCGGCCATGAAGGGCTCGCCCGCATCGTTCTCGGGGCAGGGCTGCAGGTAGGCGATGTCGATGCGCCCGTCGCCGTCGGTGGACTGGAACTGTGCCGTGAGCATCCACGGGGTCTCGCGCCAGTCCGGAGAAGCTACCAGCGTATCGCGGAAGGAAAGCCGGGCCACGCAGCAGTGCGGATATTGCATGCTGGCGGGAATCATCTTCACCAGCTGCTCGAACAGCTCGCGGTCGGAAGCGGGGCGTTGCTGCAGCAGGCGGGCGGTGGAGTGCAGCAGTTGCAGCTCCTTCACGCGCTCACCCAGGTCATGCACCAGCTTCTCCCGCTCCATCTCCGCCTGCCTGCGCTCGGTGATGTCGCGGTTCATGCCGACCACGCAGCCTGGCGCGCCACGCGCGTCGTGTTCCACCGCGCCGGTGACCTCGATCACCCGCATCGATCCGTCTGCCCTGTAAAGGCGCAGTTCCACCCGCAGGGTTGGCTTGCCGTCTATGACGTCCTGCAAGGCAGTGAGCGCGGCCGGCCGGTCTTCCGGGTGCATCCTCTCCATCCAGGTCCCGAAGGGCACTGGCTGGCTGTGAGCGCGGGAAAATGGCTGCGGATCCTGCAGGCTGGGATCGGCCTGGAAGCAGCGGGTGCGCAGATCCAGGATCCACACATTCAGGTTGCCGGCTTCGATTGCCATGCGCAGCCGGTCCTGCGTCTGGCGGCGTACGGCGATCTCGGCCCGTGCACGGCGCAGCGATGACTGCAGGGTGCCGGCCACCTCCCGGTGCACCAGAGCCGCCATGGCCATGCACATCATCACGAACAGCCAGGTGGTGAATGGGGTCAGGTAGCTTCCGCTGCCGGCGGTGATGCCATAGTGGCCCGCGGCGACGATGGCCAGGCCCAGCAGGCCCAGCAGGACAGTCCAGAGCAATACTCCCCGGGACCTGAACAACAACCCGCCCAGGGAGACGAAAAACACCATGAAGTAGCCGATGGGCGTGACAAAGCCGCCGGAGAACATCGCATTGACCGATGTGACAGCCACCAGTCCGCCCATCAACATCATGCTTGCCACGCCCGTGTGGCCGCGGCGGTTGATGATGATCAGCGTGACGATGAAGGCGGTCGTGGCCGTGATGGACACCAGCCTGCGCGGCCATCTTTCCGGGTCGATGACCGAGACCACCACCAGGAGCAGCGTGGTGATGAGCAGCGAACCCACGGCCACACGATGCAGCGTGCGCGCCCTGAGGTTGTCCTCCTCATCAGGCAGCGCTGGATACGCGAACAGCTGTCGCAGCGCCTTCATGACGCCGGCTCCACCGGCAACTCCAGCCAGAACACGCTGCCCACCGGCTCGACACCTTCCACGCCGATCCTTCCGCCATGGGCCTCGACCACCAGCCTGCAGAAGGTGAGGCCGAGGCCGGCGGAGTGGTAGCGGCTGTCCTTGCGTGCCACCAGCGAGGTGTACCGGTCGAAGATCAGGCCGCGGGCCTCGGGAGGCACGCCGCGGCCGTTGTCGCGCACCTCGATGCGCGCCGTGGTTCCGTTGCGGTCCACCTTCACCAGGATGCTGCCGGAGGAGGGTGTGTGCTTGATGGCATTGCCGACCAGGTTTTCCACCACGCGCCGCACCAGGGTGCGATCGCACCGGACTTCCACCGGGCCGTCCGCGGCCATCTGCAGCTGGCGCGTCCTGTCCCAGGCACGCAGCATCTCCATGGCTTCGCGGCAGGGTTCCACCAGGTCGGTGGGTTGCAGGTCCAGCGGCAAGCGGCCTTCTTCCATGCGCGCAACGTCGAGTATGTCGTTGACCAGCCGGTTGGCGCTGGTGGCCGCCTGCAGCGCCGACTGCACGCAGGCGTTGCCCGGCTCGCCGATCCTGCCATGCAGCTCGCTGTGCATGAATTCCAGCGTCATCATCAGCGCGCCCAGGGGGGAGCGCAGGTCGTGCACGACCATGTTGGTCAGGTCGTCACGCATTTGCTCCAGCGCCCGCAGGCGCTCGAAGCTGGCCTGCAGCCGTGCCCGCGAGCGGCGCAGCTGCAGGTGTGCACCAACCCGGGCCAGTACTTCCTCGACCTGGAAGGGCTTGGTGATGTAGTCGGCGCCGCCAGCTTCAAAGGCGCGCACCTTGTCCGCTGTATCGGCGAGCGCGGTGAGGAAGATCACCGGGATGTCGCGCAGCGGCTCGACCTGCTTCAGGTGCCGGCAGACCTGCAGGCCGTCCATCGTCGGCATGTTGATGTCGAGGAGCACCAGTTCGGGTGGTGAAGCGGCTGCTGCCTGCAGCGCCAGAGGGCCGCTCGTGACCGGCCTGACTTCATGTCCACGGGCTTCCAGGATGGACGACAGCAAACGCAGGTTCTCGATCGTGTCGTCCACGACAAGAATGCTCGCGCCGTCAGGAAGCTGTTCCAACCTGCGCCTCCTGGCACTTGCCGCGGGGATGCCGGTCCTTCGTTCCGGACAGGTTAGGCGAAGGCTGTCACCGCCACAAGGGAGGTAACAGCACAACAGGCGTCGTGGCAGAACGCGTTATTCGACCGCGGCCGGCACGGGACAAGATGAAGGACACCAAGAACAATACGGAGTTGTTCGAGGCGATGAAGTGCCAAGGCCGCGCTTCGGTCACGAGCGGCAGAGAAGGGCGGTCATCGCCGCTTGGGATGACCGCGATCCGTACCTTCAGAACGAAAACCTGAGCCCCAGCGACAGCGAGTTCGCGTCGCCTTCGCCGGCCATGGCCTTGTCGAGGCGGGTATAGCCCAGTCGCAGGCCGAGCCTGTCGGTGAACGACCAGAGGGCGCCGACGCCCAGCAGCAGCGAAGTCTCCTCTTCCGATCCCAGTGAATAGGAAGAAGATACGCCCGTCAGGAATGTAGACACTTTGGTCTTGGCGAAGAAGGCGCCAGCGCGCGCCTCCAGTGAGAGTCTTTCTCCCACGGGCCAGATACCCACCAGCGAAACCGCCGGGCCGCTGATCTTGAAGTTCAGGCCAGTGGTGGCATCCATCGGCGGGCCGCCGGTGGTCACCGTCACGTCGGCCTCGTACCTTGCCTTCCCTAATTGCAGGTAGTCGGCCTCGACAGCAACGTTGGGCGTGAACTTGTAGCCCAGCGCCAGCGAGAAGCCGGTGTCCGACTTGTCCACGCTGGAGTCGTTGATCGTGAAGGTGTCGACGGCATCTTCGAACATCAACGTCATCACTTCGTCCAGCTCCTGCCGGTCCAGTCCGCCGATGCTCGAGCTGCCTGCTCCCGCCTCGACGTAGAAGCCGGCACTGTGCGCGCAAAGTGGCGCGAGAGCCGCCAGCGTCAGGCCAGCGATACGAAGACGATATGCCTTTGAGGCCATGAGCCCACCTTGTGCGTTATCGTTGTTGGAGGATGCGCCAGGCAGCTTCAAGGCCTGTGTCCTCGCGGACGACAGGCCCTGATGTTGGTGGCGTTCACGACGATAGCAGCAATTGCTGCACGGGGAAGGCAGAGCCGCGCGATGTTGCCATCGCAACAGCGTATGGAGTTCACGAATCCCCTTATTCGACGGGGTCCGGCACCTTGGTGCTGTCGAAGAACAGCGGTTTGCCATCCGCGAACTGCAGCGTGCGGCCCACGGCGCGGTTGCGTCCGTCACGGGCCTGGTAGCCCACCACCGACAGCTCCGCCCCGACGGGAATGCTCTGCTTGGTGATGCCCTTGCGGATCAGCGCGTTCGGGCTGCCGCCTTCCACCATCCAGATTTCCCTCGTGCCGTTCCTCTCCACTTCCAGGTGGATCCAGGAATGCGGATTGATGAACTCGACCTTCACGACCTTGCCCGTGAACTCCACAGGGCGCTTCACGTCGAACTCCGCCGCGAAGCTGTGGTGGGCGCCGGCGTGCTGGCTGGCTATGGCTGAACCAACAACCGCGACGGTCATGAGAAGCGCGCGTCTTGCTTGCATGTACATGTGTTGTTCCTGCCTTGCGTTACTGTCCGGCGCGCGCCTTCTCTTCCTCGCGCGCCCCGCTCAGTGTGTTGGCCATGCCGTAGTTCCCTTCGTGGCAGGCATATTCGATCATCGGGTCGTCGGTGTATTCCATCGGGTATTCTCCGCCCCAGGCCATGTCCCACAGGCTCGGATCGCTGACCGTGAATTCATAGCGGATGGTCTTCGGTCCGGTGCGGGAGATCTTCTCGATGACCTTGCCCTCCGGTCCCATCGGCACGTTGGATCCGCGCGGGTTGACGCGGTCGGTGATGCCGGTGGTTTCGATCACCAGGGTATCTCCTTCCCAGCGTCCCCAGGAGTTTCCCTGCCAGCGGGTGAGGCCGGCGAAATCGGGCCTGCTCTTGAGGATGGGGATCACGCGCGCGTCGTGGATCATCTCGGACATGATCACCACCTGGTCCTTCGACTGCATGATCTGCACGCCGGTGTTGTAGGCCACCGGGCGCAGCGGCGGGCCCACATGCGTCCACATGATGCAGCGCTCCAGCAGCGGCCGGCTCTTGTAGCTGTCATAAGCGCCGCCGCGCGGTGCGGAGGCGCGCGCCGCGTTGCTGCGCGCCAGTGCATCGGGACGCAGCGGCGGCAGCCGGCCGTCCGCGGGCCTGGTGATGAGCGAGGTGCGGTGGTTCTCCACCATGTAGCTCTGCTCCGGCAGCAGCGCGAACTGGTCGTTGGCGTAGTGCACGTCGCCAGGAGTGCCAGGTGCCGTGGTTTCATAGACGGCCTTGCGACCAGCCTTGCGCTCCGCATATTCGGCGTCGGTCCAGAATTCCTTGTCTCCCAGCTCCTTGGGACGCTCCACCGGCACGTCGGTGTTGTTGGTGAAGATGCCCTGGATGACCGGATCGCCCCATGAAGTGCGGGGCGGCTTGAATGCCTGTGCACCGGCGCTGGTGGCCGCCGCGGCCAGCAGGACCAGCGATGCACAGCGCAGCAGGACGGGGGTGGCTGGTTTCATGCTCAGTCCTCCTTGGTGGCTTCGCCGGTGCCCGGCTTGCTCAGGTGGCCGTACATCATCTCTTCAGCGAACTCGACGCAGCGGAAGTCCATCAGGCGCATCCCCGGCTCAAGGCGCCGGTACAGCGGCATGCGGATGGTCCAGGGCCGCGAGAACACGGCCGGATCCTCAATGGTCGCCTCGTACTGGATAAGGTTGGCGTCCTTCAGCGTGTAGCGCTCGGTGACGCGCCGCCCTTCGGTGGCGTAATTGCCGCTGCGGTCGAGCCAGTTGGCGTTCAGGCCGGTGACCTCGACCACCAGGGTGCTGCCTTCCCAGCGGCCGTTCGACGTGCCCATCCAGGTATCCACCAGCGCCTCGGCTGGTTTTCCCATGTGGACAGTGCGCACGGAACCTGCGAACTGGTACACGAACATGATGTCGTTGTCCGACTGGACGATCTGGAAGGGATGCGGCAGGTAGGTGGCGCGCGGCAGGCCGGGCATGAAGCACCTGGCTTCCGGATCCTCGGTGCGGCGTTGGGCGAAGTTCTGCTGGCGCTGCTCCAGGGCCTCGGGCAGGTAGGGAATGCGTCCGCCATCCACCACGCCGATGCCGGGCGCCACGGCGCCGATGGCACCGAGGGTATCGACCGCACCCTGCGTGGCAATGTGCGGCTCGAGGTTCCAGTTGGCCTCGCTGAGCACCTGCCAGATGCCGTTCAGGTCGGGCTTGCCGCGGTTGGTGCGCGCGTTGCCCGTGCTCTGCGCGAGGGCGCAGTCCGCCGTGACAAACAGCGCCAGAACGCACAGGGCGGCGCTTCGCATCGTCTGGAATCTGGTCACGGATGTCCCCCTCATGACTTCAGCGCCCGATGTTGCTGCGCAGGAACTCGATCACCCTGGACCCGGGCTCCGCTGCATAAAAGGCGTCGCCGCCATGGCCCGCGCCGTGCACGATCACGGTCTCCACCGGCAGTCCGGCCTTGCGATAGACGCCTTCGAGTTCCAGCGTCTGGTTCACCGGCATCTGACGGTCCTGGTCTCCGTGCAGCAGGATGGCCGGCGGGTCACCGGCACCGACATGGGCGACGGGACTGGCCATCGTGGCGAGCTCGGGCACTTCGTCCGGCAGGCCACCCAGCAACAGCTTCAACGCGGGCTCGCGCACGCCGCGGCCGAATTCCGTGGACTGCGCGAGGATGGTGGAGAAGTTCGAGGCGCCGTACCAGCTGACGATGGCCTGCACGTCGGAGGATTCACGCAGGTGTTCTCCCACCTTTCCTTCAAGCCCGGCCACGCCGTTGCTGGTGCCAACCAGTGCAGCCAGGTGTGCGCCCGATGAAACGCCGGACACTGCGATGCGCGATGCGCGGTAGCCATGTTCGGACTGCTTCGCGCGCAGGAAGCGGATCGCCGCCTTGATGTCGTGCACGTTGGCGGGAAAGCGCGCGTCACGGCTGGAACGGAACTCCACGCTGGCTACGGCGAAGCCCTGGGCCAGCAGGAATTCCGGATACGACTTCTTGTCGCCGCTGCTCCATGCACCCCCATGCAGGAAGACCACCAGCGGTGGCCGGGCAACCCCGCCGGGCAGGTGCAGGTCGAGTGCAAGCGTGCGGCCGTCGACGGTGGCATAGGGGATGTCGGTGAGGTGCCGTGCAGGTTCGGCGGCAACGGCTGGCAGGGCCCACGCAAGCAGCAGCAACACTGCCATGCGCGAAGTGGACTGGATCAATGGCACGAAACGATTCCCCCCGGATCCTGACGATGCCCAGTCTACCCGTCTGTCGCCGAATGCAGTCATGTCCGCCGCCTGCAGCGGTACTTGGTCACACTGGCCGGGCGACAGCTTGCGGCAGGCTCCGCCAGCTTCCATCATGGCTGGCATGCGGGCAATACACGGCATGATTCTGATCGCGCTTGCGGCGGGAAGTTCCGCCACCGCACCGGCGGGTGAGGCAGAGGGCGGGTCCGGCCGCGTGCTGCTGCAGCCCCCGCGGCAGGTCATCCCCAGTCCCATCAACGACCGTTTCGCAGTGCGGGTGCTTTATTACCGTCCCGAGGTGAACAACCGGCTGCGGTATGACAGCAGCACCGGCGTGACCGGCACCACCATCGATGTGGAAGACCTGCTAGGCCACCGCGACAGCGCCCACCAGGGGACCATCGACATGATGTTCCGCATTGGCGAGCGCAACCGCATCCAGGCGGACTTCTACCAGCTGCGGCGCACGGGTGACGTGGTGCTCGACCAGCAGGTGCGTTTCGGCAATGACACCTATGCGGGCGGACAGCGCCTGCTGTCCGAAACCGAATTGCGAAAGCTGGGCGTGACCTGGACTTTCTCGCCGCTGCGCCGCGAGCGCATCGAGCTGGGACTGGGACTGGGTTTGCACCTGCTGCAGCTGGATGGCCGCACGCGGGTGCCGGCCACCTTCGCCAGCGAACAGCTGGACACGGCCGGCCCCTTCGCGGCGCTGGCCGGAACCCTGTCCTGGCGTGTCACGCGGCGCTTCTCCGTGAACCTGTCGGGCCAGTACTTCGACCTGAATCCGGATGAGGTGCGCGGCGCGTTCCGCTATTTCCACGGCGACCTGCAATACCGCGGCTGGCGCAATCTTTCCTTCGGCGTGGGCTATTCCTATTCGGGCTACCTGGTCGACAGCACCGATGAGGAGTTCACCGGTTTCTACCGGCTGGTCTACAAGGGACCGGAGGCGTTCTTGCGCGTCAGTTTCTGACGCGATGACCTACAGCATGCCGCTGCGCTTGGCGCTGTGGTAGCGATTGACCAGCTCGATGCCCAGGCGGCGGGGTTCCGCATCCACCAGCAGTTCATCACGGCCGCCCAGGCGGGCGAATGCGTCGTCGCGCGCCTGCGCGTGCAGCTGCGCGCTGGCGATGTCGGCAGCGGTGGCAGTCGACAGTGGCTGCGCCACCATTTCTGAAATCACCCGCTCCCGCAGCGAGGCCACCATCACCAGGTGGCGCTGGCGCAGCAGGCGCAGCGCATCGGCCAGCTCGGCGCAATCCTCGTCGCGGAAGTTGGTGATGATGATCACCAGCGAATGGCGCGGCTGGCGCGACAGGAAGGTCTGCGCCGCGCGCAGGTAGTCCGAGTGCGTCATGGCCGGTTCCAGGTCATACAGCGCGCCCATCATCGTGCCCAGCTGTGCGCGACCCTTGCGCGGCGCCAGCCACTTGTGTGCATCGGCCGCCATGCCGAAGGTGAATGCACCCACTGCATCGCCCTCGCGCAGCGCCACGTAGGAAAGCAGCATCACGGCATTGAGCACCTGGTCGAAATGGCCGCTGCCTGGCGCGCCATCGGGATCATCGGCGCGCATGCGCCGCCCGCAGTCGATCAGCAGCCAGACATTCTGGTCGCGCTCGTCCTGGAACTGCCGCACGATGGGGGTGTCATGCCGCAGAGTGGCCTTCCAGTCGATGTCGCGCACCGGATCACCCGGTGTGTATTCGGCGAGCTGCTGGAAGCTGGTGCCGGCGCCGCGGCGGCGCCAGGTCTTGATGCCGATCTCCTGCAGCCGCCGGTCACCGGCCAGCCACGCATAGCGCGCAACCTGCGCGAAGTCCGGATAGGCGCGCAGCACCTCGCGCGCGCCGATGCGCGGGCACAGCTCCAGCAGGCCCAGGCGCGAGTGCAGGCGCAGCGCGGCGCTGTCGAAGGTGAGGTCACCCCGCCGCAGCGGCGTGGCACCGTATTCCAGCTCCAGCCGCTGGCCACCCTGCACGTGCAGGCGGGCCGGCAACCCATCGGTGAGCAGCGCGGGATCAGTGTGGTCGTGGATGGCGCCGCTCCAGGAGCCATCTCCCTCCAGCTCCAGCCACAGCGGTATGCGACTGCGCACGCCGATGGCCATGGCTGCAGGCAGCCTGCGGACCAGTCGCAGGGGTGAAGCACGCCATTGCCGCAGCGACTGCCAGGCATCGATGCCGGCCAGCGCGGCCAGCAGCAGCAACGCGATGGCCATGGCCCAGGCTACTGCCGCCAGCGGCAGCCGCGCGACCAGCGCCACGGCCGCGGCCACGGCGATGCCGGTGAGCGTCCACAGCAGCGGCTTGCCTGGAAGGATGCGCATCGGCGGCTACAGCCTCGGCGCCGCCACGCTTTCGACCGCCGCCAGCAGCACGCTGTCCAGGTCGCGCCCTTCCAGCACCGCATCAGGGGCCAGCGCCACGCGATGGCGCAGGCCGGGCAGGGCCACGCGCTTCACGTCATCGGGTGTGACGAAGCTGCGGCCTTCGAGCAGCGCCACCGCGCGTGCGCCGCGCACCAGCGCCAGGGCGCCACGGGTGCCGGCGCCCATCGACAGCCCCGGCCAGTCGCGCGTGGCGCGCACGATACGCGTGGCGAAGTCGATCACCTGGTCATCCACGCGCTGTTGTGCAGTGAGGGCCTGCAGCTGCAGTACCAGCCTTGCGTCGAACACCCGCCGCACTTCATCCAGCGGCAAGGCATTGCCCGGCTGGTTGAGCGTGGCCAGTCGCACCACGCGCGCCTCGTCGGCGGCATCGGGGTAATCGATGCGGATCTTGAACAGGAAGCGGTCCAGCTGCGCCTCCGGCAGCGGATAGGTTCCCTCGGTCTCCACCGGGTTCTGCGTGGCCAGCACCATGAAGGGCCGCTCCACCGGCTGCGAACGACCCTCGACGGTCACCTGGTATTCCTGCATCACTTCCAGCAGCGCGCTCTGGGTCTTTGCCGGTGCGCGATTGATCTCGTCGGCCAGCAGCAGCTGCGTGAACACCGGCCCGCGCGTGAAGCGCAGTTCCCGCGTGCCCATGTCCATCGAGGTGAAGCCGAGGATGTCCGAGGGCATGAGGTCTGGCGTGAACTGCACGCGGGCATGCGCCAGCCCCATCGCCTGCGCAAGGGCGCGCACCAGTAGCGTCTTGCCAAGGCCTGGCACACCCTCGAGCAGCACGTGGCCCGAGGCGGCCAGTGCGACCAGCACCTGGCCGAGCACCTGCTCCTGGCCAACCAGGGCCCGCGTCAGCATCGCGCGCAGGTTCTGCATCACTTCGGCGGCGCGTGCCGCCCGGTCGTTCTCAGCTTCCATGGGTCCGCCTTGTCGTAGGTGAGAGGATGCGGCGCCGCGCGCCTTCCAGCAGCAGCAGCGCAGCGATGAGTGAACGGGGGCCAGTGGGCGCCTGCAGGCCGGGGGCCAGGCTTTCGGCTGTGACGCCGGCGGCGCGGGCGATGGCGCTGGTGCGCGCCTGGCCCTCGAGGAGGTCGAATCCGGGGATGGCGCGGCGGGCTGCTGCTTCAAGTGCGCGCAGGCTGGCGGCATGCAGTGCGTCCGCGCCGCCCCGCCGCATCAGGAATCGGCCGGTGCCGCGGATCTGTTCCACCAGCGAACGGCGCACGGGTGCGGCCGCCTCCAGCTGCGGGCCGAAGCGTGTGCCGCTGCGCCACAACAGCAGCGCCAGCGCCAGCAGTGCCGGCACCAGGGCCGGCCATCCCACCTGCCAGGTCAGGCCCAGCAGCGAGGGATGCTGCGCTTCGGAGAGGAAGTGGACGCGGTCACCGCGGCGCAGCTGCGTCATGGCGACGAAGAGTTGCGCGTGGTCGGCTTCCAGCATGTCACGCCAGCTGAAGGGCGAGGCCACCGCGAGGGTGAGGCTGCCCTTGCCGATTGGCACGCGCATCACTTTTGCGTCGTCCCCATCGCGCAGCAGCCAAAGCGGGCGCTGCTTCGAGGTCAGCACCGAGTCCCACAGGTCGCACACCACATAGCCCTGTGATTCACCCTCGTCCGCCAGCACCGGCGGCCCCTGGCGCTGCAGCAGCGGGCAGCGTTCCTTCCTTGCGGTCCCGGAGGCAGGTGTGTCTTCGTCGTCCTGATCCGGCCACCAGAAGTCCACGCCACTCCATTGCGTGAACACTTCGCCCTGCAGCCAGATCGAGTTGTCCATCACCAGGCGGCCGCCGGCTTCCACCCATTCCTCCAGCTCGCGCCGGCGGTCCGGGCCGAGGTTCCAGCTCCAGTTGGCCAGGAAGACCACATCGTCCGGCGATGGCCGGGCAAGGCTGTGCGACTCCGTCACTTCACCGCCCAGCTCGCGCACCAGCGCCTTGGCGGCATAGAAGGGATCCTCCCTCGCCGGGCCCTGCAGCGCCGTGGGGATCGAAACCTCTTCCCAGTAGGTGTTGTTGAGGAACCATGCGCCCAGCCCGACCAGCGCGATGGCGACCAGCCCGCCGATGATGAGCCGGCGGTGTTTCATGCGGACTCCGCTGGCGCCGGAGGCGTGCGCATCGCGCTGGCAAAGCCATCGCACAGAGCATGTACTTCGGCGGATGCGGGCATCAGGCTGCCATAGACGGCCTGCGACCAGGTCTGCACCAGGCGCGCGGCGAACGCACTGCCATCTTCCGGCAGGAAGCGGCGCGCGAGGTTCACGCAGTCACCTTCGGTGGTGGATTCACGCACCGGTGCGCGATGGTCATGCGCCAGCTTCGACAGCAACCCGCGGTAGAGCAGCGCCAGCGCGCGTCGCGCCTCGCCTGCATCCCACAACTGGCGTGCGGCAGCGCCGATGTCTTCCGGCAGGCTCTCCGGGCGGATGTCCAGGTCACGCACATGCGTGGGCGCGGCCTGGCCAGCTGCGGCATGGTCGCGGCCGCGCTCCCGGAGCATGCGCACCACCAGCACCACGACCAGGGCCGCGAGCAGCCCGCAGGCAACCCACACCAGCAGCCGCGCCGAACTGGCCAGCCAGCCGAACATCTCTGCCAGCCACTTCGCCCAGCCGGGCCGCTGCTGGCGTTGCGGCTCCTCGTCGTTGATCCAGCGCAGCGTGCGGATCCTGCGCTCGATGCCCAGGTTCGGATCCGCCTCCAGCGCGTCGACCGCACGCTCGATATCCTCGATGCGCAGGGAATTGCCGGGCGCAGCGGCTGGCTCTGCTCCCGCCGCCGGCTCTGCAGCCGTCGACGGCTCTTCAGCCGTCGACACCGTCGCCAACAGCAACAGCGCCAGCAAGGGCAGGGCGCGTTCAGGACGCAAACGCATGGCGCAGCTCCTGTTCCACGTCCCAGGCTTCCAGCTCGGTGCGGCGGTTCAGGTACATCGCGAATCCGGCCGCGACGTAGAAAGGTTCCAGCAGCAGCATCACGCCGCCGTACAGCGCCGGCAGGGACACTTCGGCAAAGGACTTGAAGTCCGCAACCAGCTCCATCACGTCGCCGCTGCCGCGCTCGGTGGGCATGAACCAGGCCAGCCCTGCCACCAGCGCGATCACCAGGAAAGTCTCCACCAGGGAGAACATCGAGGTCATGGCCAGCGCGACGCCCCGATGGCGGCTGGCGAGCTGCCGCCGGCGCAGCGCCACGCGCGAGCCTTCCAGCTGGTAGATGGGCTGCGTGAAGGACCGCCAGGGTGACAGTCGCCGCCAGGTGATGCTGGGGATGAACGCCCGCCACAGCACGCGCCACTGGTTGCGCCACAGGTCACCCAGGCTGGTGCGCTGGCCGAATGCCGCGCGTGACAGCACGAACAGGCTGGCCCTATCGATCCATGGCTTGGCCAGGAACAACAGCGCCAGCGGCAGCCAGCTGGCGAGCTCGTGGCTGGCGATGCACAGGGCGATCACCGGCACGGACACCACCACGTGGCACAGATGCACCTCGCGCCAGTGCCGCTGGGCAAAACGGATGCCCAGGTCCACCGCCTCCCAGGGCGACCGTGGACGCATGCGCAGTTCCAGGGCGTCAGCGCGCACGGCGTCCCTGCAGCACCAGGTAGGCCAGCAGGCCGGTCCAGCAGGCCGCGGCTACCGGGTATTTCACCAGTGGCGGGATCCACGGCGCCGAAGACCAGAACGCCTCGACCGCGGCCGCGATGACGAAAAGGAACACGAAGCCGTAGATGAGGGGCGTGACCTCGCGCGTGGCCTGCACCAGGCTCGCCCGGCGCGTGAGCCTTCCCGGCGCGACCAGTGCCTGCCCCAGTCGCAGTCCTGCCGCACCCGACAGCACGGCGGCAGTCAGTTCGAAGGAGGAATGGGTGGCGACGAAGGAATAGAACGTGGCGCCGAGACCTCGCTCGGTGAGGAAGCCGCCCACTGCGCCGATCAGCGCGCCATTGAACACGATGAAGATGATGCTTCCCAGGCCGACGAACAATCCGCCGGCGAAGCAGCGGAAGCCCACGCCGATGTTGTTGCGGATGTAGTGGCCGAACATTGCCCAGTCGCTGGATGCATCACGCCGCCGGCCGATGGACTCCGCATCCATGGAATACATCGATTCCATGCCCTGCGCCGATGCTGCATCCATCATCGTGAGGATCAGCTCCGGACGCTGGTACATCAGCCAGCCGACCACCAGCATCGGGACAAGAAGCAGTACCGCCGACAATGTGACGTGGCGCCGGTGCTGGTACACCGCGGCGGGAAAGCCGTGCAGCAGGAATTCGCGCAGGGCCTGCAGGCTGGTGCTGCCTCCCTGCTGGTACACCAGCTGGTGGGCGTCGGAGGCCACCGCCTGCAGGCGGTCCACCAGATAGCCCGGATAGGCACGCTCACGTGCCAGTGACAGCTGTTCGCACACCCGGCGGTACAGTGCTGCGAACTGCGCCGCGGGCAGCAGTTCGTCTTCCTTCTGCTTGCGCCGGCGCAGCTGGCGCAGCTTCACCTGCTGCTCCAGTGCTGCCCAGTCTGCCGCGTGGCGTGTCTCGAACAGCAGCGGTGTCATGCGCGCCGCCCCAGCAGCCATTGCGCCACGCCGAGCACCTGGTCGGTGAGCGCTTCGCCAGGACCGGGAGCTTCTTCGCCCACCACCGGCGCCGCCAGCGCGGCCAGCTCATGCAGGCGTTCGCCGGTGAGCGTGGGAGCCCGGGCGGCCAGCATGATGAGCACGCGCTGCTCGCCCGGACCCAGCGGGATGGCCGGCGGGCGTGGCTCTACCTGCGGCAGGTCGCCGCGCGGTGGTCGTGGCGCGCGATGCACCACCAGTGTGCCGGCCGCGACATCGCCCAAACGGCGGAAATCGGTGCGCATCAACATGCACACCAGGCCGAGGCCGTACATCACCGGCATGAAATCGGCCACGCGCAGCAGGTTGCGCGCCAGCGATGCGCCGGGAGTGACCGGCAAACCGGTATCCATCACCACCTTCAGTCCCATTGCGGCCTTGCCCGGAGTCGCGCCGGCGCGCCCCAGCTCGAAGGCCACCGGATACAGCCATTCAAGCAGGAACAGGGTCAGCAGGAAAAAGCCTGCTCCCATATCGCCCAGCAGCTGGAGGAGCATCGCCGCGACCATCAGCAGCACGCCGCGGATGCCCAGGTCGATGAGGAAGGCCGCGACGCGCACCGGCATGCCCGCCGGTCGCAGCTCCAGCGCTATGCCTTCGGGCGTCTCGCGCTCCAGCGCGGTGTCCAGCCTGCCCTGGAACGATTCCATGTGCTCCCCGGGTGCCTGTGCGGCCGCTGCGCGGCGCAGTCAGGATTCTTGTTCGACGAACTGCACGATGCGCTCGATGGTCGCCGCATCACGCGTGAGCGCACTATGCCCCAGTTGCGAGGTGGTGACGACTTCCGCCTGCGGCAATTGCTCCAGCAACTGGCTGGCATGAACATGAGGCACCACGTCGTCGCCGCTGTCATGCACCAGCAGCAGGCGGGCGGGGATGCGGGCCGCCCCCGGCAGTGCCCCGAAACCCGCCACGTCTGCGTCGAAACGCCGGCGGAACAGTGTCTCCAGGCGGGTGCGGGTGGCCGCACGGATGCCCAGGGCGTTGAGGAATACCTCGACCAGGAAGGGCGCGCCCGACGGCATGCTCACCAGTACCACCGACGAGAGCGCGCCCGCCCAGTCAGGCGCTCCGTCGGCATGGCGATGCGCGATGCCCAGCGCCCCCAGCGAATGGCCGATCAGGGCGCGGGGCGGACCGAAGCGCGCCACGACGGCATCCAGTGCCGCGACGAACTGCGGCAGGCTCGAGCTCCTGCCGGGCGAAGCGCCATGCCCCGGCGCGTCCGGCACCAGCACATGCCAGCCGCGTGCCTGCAGCGCCTCGGCCAGCCCCACGAAGCGCGCGGCGTTGGAGCCCCAGCCGTGCAGGATGATCACGGTGCGATCGCCGCTGCCCCACTCGTATACCTCGAAGGGATCCGGCCCGGCCATCAGCCGGTGCCGGCGTGCGCGCGCCAGCGCTGCGGCATCCTCGGGGCGCACGGGATGGCGGAAGGTACGCAGGAAGAGATAAAAGGCCGCGCGGGCCGCCAGCGCGGGGCTCACGGCCTGCAGCAGCGCGAACACCTTGCGCAGCCAGGCCAGGTGGCCCGGCGAGACATGCGGCAGCCGCAGCGACTGCGGAGCATTGCGGGCGCCTGCCTCCTCCGGCGGCTGCCCGGCCATCTCAGGCCTTCTGTTCCCGCGCGATGGCGCGATAACCGATGTCGCGCCGGGCCTGCGCGCCGGGGAAGCGCACCGCGTCCACCAGGGCATAGGCTTCGCGCTGCGCGGCCTGCACGGTGCCACCCAGTCCCACCGCGCACAGCACGCGGCCGCCGGCGGTGACCACCTTGCCGTCCCGCGTTGCGGTGCCGGCGTGGAACAACTTGCCCGGCAGGGCACCGATGCGGTCGAGCCCCTCGATGACATCGCCCTTGCGCGGTTCTTCGGGATAACCCTCTGCGGCGATCACCACGCCGAGCGCGGCGCGCGGATCCCACTCGGCCTTCACCGTGTCGAGCTTGCCGGCCAGCGCGGCCTCGCACAGCACGGTGAGATCGGACTTCAGGCGCGCCATCACCGGCTGTGTCTCCGGATCGCCGAAGCGCACATTGAATTCGATCACCCGCGGTGCGCCGGTGGCGTCGATCATCAATCCGGCGTAGAGGAATCCGGTGAACGGCATGCCGTCGGCAGCCAGTCCCTTCACCGTGGGCTCGATCACTTCACGCATGATGCGCTCATGCACCGCGGGCGTGACCACCGGTGCGGGCGAATAGGCGCCCATGCCGCCGGTGTTCGGACCAGCGTCGCCATCGCCCAGGCGCTTGTGGTCCTGGCTGCTGGCCATGGGCAGCACATGCGTGCCGTCGCACATCACGATGAAGCTGGCTTCCTCGCCGGTGAGGAACTCCTCGATCACCACTTCATCACCGGCCGCACCGAAGCGGCCGGCCAGCATGGCCTCGGTGGCCTCGACGGCCTCCGCGCCGGTGTCGACGATCACCACGCCCTTGCCGGCGGCCAGTCCGCTGGCCTTCACCACCACGGGGCCGGGCTGCGCCGCCAGCCAGTCGCGGTCGAAGTCCGCGCGCGTGAACTTGCGGTAGCCGGCGGTGGGAATGCGATGCCGCTGCAGGAAATCCTTGGTGAAGGCCTTGGAGCCTTCCAGCTGTGCCGGCGCCTTGCGCGGGCCGAAGCAGGGCAGCCCGCGCGTGGCGAACACGTCGACGATGCCGGCCACCAGCGGCACCTCGGGGCCGACGATGGTGAGCTGCACGTCCTCGCGCGCGGCAAGGTCAGCCAGTGCGTCCAGCTGGGAGACGTCGATGGGCACATTGCGCACTTTGGGTTCGCGCGCCGTGCCGGCATTGCCCGGTGCGACCAGCACCTCGGTGACGCGCGGGGACTGCGCGCATTTCCAGGCCAGCGCATGTTCGCGTCCGCCGCCGCCGATGATCAGGACCTTGTATGTGCCCACGCGTGCCTCAGTGACGGAAATGACGCATGCCGGTGAAGAGCATCGCGAGCCCGGCTTCGTCGGCCGCGGCGATCACCTCGGCGTCGCGCATCGAGCCACCCGGCTGGATCACCGCGGTGACTCCCTGCGCGGCGGCGATTTCCACGCCGTCGCGGAACGGAAAGAAGGCGTCCGACGCCATCACCGCACCGCGCACGGAAAGACCGGCGTCCCCGGCCTTGATGGCGCCGATGCGGCTGGAATACACGCGGCTCATCTGGCCGGCGCCCACGCCCACCGTGGCCTCATCGCGCACGAACACGATGGCATTGGACTTCACGAACTTGCAGACGCGCCAGGCGAAGGCGAGATCGCGCAGCTCATCGGCGGTGGGCTGGCGCTTCGTCACGCACTTGAGCCCGGCCACATCCACGCGGCCGGCGTCGCGGTCCTGCACCAGCACGCCGCCGCCCACGCTGCGCAGTTCGCGCTCGGCCACGGCCTGCCCGCGCAGCGGGCCGGTGACGAGCACGCGCACATTGGGCTTGCCTGCCAGTGCTTCGGCGGCACCTGAAAGCAATTCGGGCACCACCAGCACCTCGACGAACTGCCGGTCCAGGATCAGCTTCGCCGTAGCGGCATCCAGCGGCCGGTTGAAGGCGATGATGCCGCCGAAGGCGGAGGTGGGATCAGTGCGGTACGCCAGTTCATAGGCCTCGCGCACGCTGCCCGCAACGGCCACGCCGCAGGGATTGGCGTGCTTCACGATCACGCAGGCCTCGCGCTCGAACTGCCGCACGCACTCCAGCGCGCAGTCCGCATCGGCGATGTTGTTGAAGGACAGCTCCTTGCCCTGTGCGAAGCGCGCACCGGCGATGCTGTCGGCCGGCGCCGCGCCGCTGCGGTAGAAGGCTGCGCGCTGGTGCGGATTCTCGCCATAGCGCAGCGGTGCGATGCGCGTGAGTCCCACACCGAGTTCGGCCGGGAAGGGCTCCACGCCATGCTGCGCGCCCAGCCACTGGGAAACCAGCGAGTCGTACACCGCAGTGTGCGCGAAGGCCTTGGCTGCAAGCCGCGAGCGGAAGGGCAGGCGGGTGCCGCCACCGGCTTCTTCAAGTTCGGCCAACAGCGCCGCATAGTCACCCGGATCGACCACCACGGTCACATCCGCATGATTCTTGGCCGCGCCGCGCAGCATGGCGGGACCACCGATGTCGATGTTCTCCACCGCATCGTCATAGGCCACGTTGGGCCTGGCGATGGTGGCGGCGAAGGGATAGAGGTTCACCACCAGCAGGTCGATGGGCGCGATGCCCTCACGCTGCATCACCGCGTCGTCGGTGCCACGGCGTCCCAGCAGCCCGCCATGGATCTTCGGGTGCAGCGTCTTCACCCGCCCGTCCATGATCTCCGGGAAGCCGGTGTGGCTTGCGACCTCGGTGACTTTCAGGCCGGCCCCGGCCAGCAGCCTGGCCGTGCCGCCGGTGGAAAGCAGTTCCACGCCACGCGCGGCCAGCGCGTGGGCAAGTTCGACCAGCCCGGTCTTGTCAGAGACCGACAGCAGCGCACGGCGGACCGGTAGATCCAATGGCGCCTCAGGCCGACAGGCCGAACTGCCGCAGCTTCTTGCGCAGAGTGCCGCGGGTGATGCCGAGGATCACCGCTGCCTGGCTCTGGTTGCCGCTGGCGTAATCGAGCACGGTGCGGAACAGCGGCTCTTCGACCTCGCGCAGCACCAGGTCGTAGAGGCGCGCGGGGCGATGGCCGTTGAGGTTGGCCAGGTAGTCGGAGAGTGCACGCTCGGCGTGGTCGCGCAGCGGCAGGTCACGTGGTCGGGGAGTCGGGGCGGCGGGCTTATGCGCAGTCAGCGGTCTGGCAACCTTCTTCGTTGTCCTGCTCACAGCGCTCATTCCCACACTCCCGATCAGACTTCTTGTTGTTGTCGAACCGTTCCGCTGCCGCGGCCCATTCGCCAAAACATCGCGCCACCACCGAATGCTGGACCGACGAGTTTTCCGCGGCCATCAGTTCTGGCCGGAAGGATTCCGTGTCGGTGTGCTGCTGGCAGTACCAGCCGAGGTGTTTGCGCGCGATCCGTACGCCGGCCGCTTCACCATGGAATGCGTACAGCGCCGTGATGTGTTGAAGGATGATATCTCTGACTTCACTGCGCAAGAGCCGCGTTGGCAACGTGCCGTTTTCCAGAAAAGAATTGACATCGCGGAAGATCCATGGCGAGCCGTGCGCGCCGCGACCGATCATCACGCCACTTGCGCGCGTGAAATCAAGCACACGTCCCGCTTTTTCCGCGCTGTCAATATCTCCGTTGGCAATTACGGGAATGCGCGCGCGAGCCGCGATTTCGCGGATCGTCGCGTACTCGGCCTCGCCTTCGTAGAAATCCGCGCGCGTGCGGCCGTGCACGGCGATGGCCTGCACGCCCGATTCTGTTGCGATGCGTGATATCTCCACGCCATTGACATGCTGCCGATCGATGCCCGTGCGGATCTTCACGGTCACCGGGACGTTGACGGCGCCAACCACGGCGCCAAGCAGTCGACCCACCAGCGCCGGATCACCCAGCAGCGCCGAGCCGCACAACTTGCCGTACACCTTCTTCGCCGGGCAACCCATGTTGATGTCGATGATCTGCGCACCCAGGTCGACGTTGGCGCGCGCGGCATCGGCGAGCTGCGCCGGATCATTGCCGGCCAGCTGCACCACGCGCGGCTCGGGCTCGCCCTCGTGGTTCATGCGCTGGCGCGACTTGGCCGTGTGCCACAGGCGCTGGTCCGAGGTGATCATCTCCGACGCCGCCAGCCCGGCGCCGAAGCGCCGGCACAGGATGCGGAAGGGACGGTCGGTGACGCCGGCCATCGGCGCCAGCACAGCCAGTGCCGGAATCCGCCAGGGGCCGATCTGGAAGCTCACGGCCGTGCGTCGTCGGTGCAGTGCAGGCTGCCGGTGCTGTCCGGCAGGCAGGGATGTACGGTGAAGCCGGCCACACCGGCCGGGGCGGGCATCGACAGCTGCGCATCCAGCCGCTGTCCCGGGGCGATCAGCGCGGGCGCATCGCCCAGCAGCCAGTCCCCGGGCGCGAGTTCATGGCGGGCGAGCACATTGCCCCAGCGGTCGCTGAGCACAGCGCGCAGCAATGGCGGCGGCTGGCCGCGCGGAGCCTCCTTGCGCACCGCCACCGCGGCGCGCAGCACCAGCGTGCGCGCGTCCCCGCTGGATTCCATGCCGCCGAGCTGGCCCATCTCGTAATTGTCCAGGTTCCAGGCTGGTTCGACAGTCATGCCGATCAGCGCATAGACCTGCTGCAGCGGCCGTTCCAGCCACGGCACAGCCACCAGCGCATGGCGGTTGTGGTGCGCGTACTGGCCGGCCAGCAGCAGCAACAGCAGCGCCGCGGCCACATGCCAGAGGCGGCTGATGCGCGGCGGATTGCCCAGCGCCTCATCAGCGTCGAATTCGCCCTCCACCGGCACGTCATCGGGCGGACTGGAAATGACGGGCATCGGGGCAGGAGGCTCGCGGGCTGCATCGTCGAGCAGGATGTCGATGGGCTGGCTGGTGGCCTGGCGGATGATGTCGCGCGCCACCTCGTCATCCGGTGTGTCGGCTGCGGCACCGTCGGCCGCATCATTGGCCGCCGGCGCGGGAGGCTCCTGCAGCGCCAGCTGGTCCGGCCGGATCTGCTCGCCTTCCAGCACGAGGCTCCGGTACTGCCCGGTCACATGCGTCCCGACCACCTCGACTTCCTCGAAGGGATCGAACGCCGGGTCATCTTCAGCCTCGCGCCCCGGCAGCGGCGGCAACGGCTCCTGCTCGTCGAGCGCGGGGATGGACATGGTGCCGTGCGCGGCATCTTCCGGCCGGTTGTCGGCCGGTCCCTCGGACAGTGTGAGCAGGGCGTTGAACACCTTGTCGCAGCGGCCGCAGCGAACGAAGCCCTGGCCGATGCGCAGGTCTGTCGCGGTCACCGCCAGCTGCTGCCGGCAGTTCGCGCAGGTGGTCACCATCAGGCTCATGGCCTGCGCCCTGACAGCGCGCTCCAGCCATCGCGCTCGGCGAACACGGCAAGCTCCAGCCAGGGAGCAAAGCCCACGCGCACTTCATGCACCTGCTGCTTCAGGATGCCGGCGAGGATGAGCTGCCCGCCCGGCGCCAGATGCGCGCACAGGCGCGGCGCGAGTTCCACCAGCGTGCCGGCGAGGATATTGGCGACCACCACATCCACCTCCGCGGGCAGGGTATCAGCCTGCTCATGCACGCGCACCAGCGCGCCCACGGAGTTGGCGGCGGCGTTGTCGCGCGTGGCGATCAGCGCCTGCGGGTCGATGTCGAAAGCATCCACCTCTGCCGCGCCCAGCCGCGCTGCGGCCACGGCCAGCACGCCCGAGCCGCAGCCATAGTCGATCACGCGCGCGCCAGCAGCCAGCCGCGAATCCAGCCAGGTGAGGCACAGCGCGGTGGAAGGATGTGTGCCGGTGCCGAAAGCCAGGCCCGGGTCCAGGCGCACCACCACGGCCTCCGGATCCTCCGGCGGTGATTCATGGTGGGGCACGATCCACAGCCGTCGCCCGAAGCGCATGGAGTGGAAGTCCTTCAGCCACTCCCGCTCCCAGGCGCGGTCGGCCACGTGGCCGGCCTGGATCCGCTCCGCGGGAACGCCCAGCGCAGACGCCAGCGCGATGATGGCCTCGGGCCCGGCGGCTTCCGGCGGAAACAGGGCCTGCAGCACCGTGCGCGGCCACAGCCGCACCTCGCCCGGCGCGGGCTCGAGGATGGCGTCATCCGCCGCATCGGTGAGTGTCACCGACACGGCGCCGGCTTCGAACACCGCTGCCTCGGCGGCCTCCGGATCGACGCCGTCCAGCGTGACGGTAAGGGCCAGGTAGCCGGACATGCCGACTATTTCAGGCCCAGCCTGCGTTCCAGGTAGTGGATGTCGAGGCCACCTTCGCGGAAAGCCGCGTGGCTGAGGATCTCCTGGTGCAGGGCCGTGTTGGTCTTGATGCCCTCGACCACCAGCTCCGCCAGCGCATTGCGCATGCGCGCGATGGCCGTGGCGCGCGTGTCGCCGTGGGCGATCAGCTTGCCGATCATCGAGTCGTAGTTCGGCGGCACCGAATAGCCCGAATACACATGCGTGTCGACACGGATGCCCGGGCCGCCCGGCGAGTGCCAGCGGGTGATCAGGCCCGGCGAGGGCATGAAGGTCTTGGCATCTTCCGCGTTGATGCGGCATTCAATGGCATGGCCGGTGAAGCGTATGTCGTCCTGCGTGAACGGCAGCTTCTCGCCGGAGGCGACCAGCAGCTGCGTCTTCACCAGGTCGATGCCGGTGATCAGTTCCGTCACCGGATGCTCCACCTGGATGCGCGTGTTCATCTCGATGAAGTAGAACTCGTTGTCCTGGTAGAGGAACTCCAGCGTGCCGGCGCTGCGGTAGCCCACCTTGCGGCAGGCCTCAACCACGCGCTCGCCCATCTTCTCGCGCACCTTCGGATCGAGCCCCGGTGCGGGCGCCTCCTCGATCACCTTCTGGTGGCGGCGCTGCATCGAGCAGTCGCGCTCGCCCAGGTGCACCACGTTGCCGTAATTGTCGGCGATCACCTGGAACTCGATGTGGCGCGGCTTCTCGAGGAACTTCTCCATGTAGACCTGCGGATTGCCGAAGGCCGCCTGCGCTTCCTGCTGCGTGACATTGATGGCGTTCAGCAGCGCGGCTTCCGCATGCACCACGCGCATGCCGCGGCCACCGCCGCCGCCCGAGGCCTTGATGATCACCGGGTAACCGATCTGCCGCGCGATGCGCAGGTTCTCGTCCGGATCCTGGCCCAGGGGGCCACCGGAACCCGGCACGCAGGGCACGCCAGCTTCCTTCATCACCTTGATGGCCGAAACCTTGTCGCCCATCAGGCGGATGGTCTCGGCCCTGGGGCCGATGAAGGTGAAGCCGCTGCGCTCCACGCGCTCGGCAAAGTCCGCGTTTTCCGACAGGAACCCGTAACCGGGATGGATGGCCACCGAATCGGTGACCTCTGCCGCGCTGATGATGGCGGGCATGTTCAGGTAGCTCTGCGGCGAGGGCGGCGGTCCGATGCACACCGTCTCGTCAGCCAGCAGCACGTGCTTCAGGTTCTTGTCGGCTGTCGAATAGACGGCGACGGTCTTGATGTCCAGCTCGCGGCACGCGCGCAGGATGCGCAACGCGATCTCGCCGCGGTTGGCAATGACGACTTTGTCGAGCATGAGCGCGCGCTTACTCGACAACGAACAGGGGCTGGCCGAATTCCACCGGGTCGCCGTTCTGGCACATGATGGCCGTGACCTTGCCGGCCCGATCGCTCTCGATCTGGTTCATCATCTTCATGGCTTCGATGATGCACAGCACCTGGCCTTCCTTCACTTCATCGCCGATGGCGACAAAGGGCTTGGCGGTGGGCGAGGCGGCCGCGTAGTAGGTGCCCACCATGGGCGCGCTGATGACGTTCTCGTCGTCCTTGCGACGTGCCAGCGGCGCCGTCGCTGAATCCGCGGCGGCCGATGCGGCCGGTGCCGGCGCAGCGGCGGCGGCAGGAGCCGGCGCGGGCAGGCTGAAATACTGCGGCGCGGGCGTTCCCGTGGCGCCGCGGCTGATCCGTACCGACTCCTCGCCCTCCTTGATCTCGATTTCCGCGATGCCGGATTCCTCCAGCAGCTCGATCAGTTTCTTGACTTTGCGAATGTCCATGCAGGCTCCAGAAAAAAGGATTCAGCGGGAAGCGCCGGCCAGCCGCGCGGCGGCGGCGCGCACGGCCAGCTCGTAGCCCAGTGCGCCGAGGCCCACGACCTGGCCCACGGCGATGTCGGAGAAATACGAATGGCGACGGAAGGGCTCGCGTGCGTGCACGTTCGACAGGTGCACTTCGATGAACGGCAGGCCCACGCCGAGGATGGCATCGCGCAGCGCGACGCTGGTGTGCGTGAACGCGCCGGGATTCAGGATCAGGAATGACACCCCTTCGGTGGGGGCCTTCTGCACGATCTCCACCAGCTCATGCTCGGCATTGCTCTGGCGGGCCACCAGCTCGTGACCCAGCTCGCGGGCCAGGGCGGCGGCGCGCTGGACGATGGTTTCCAGTGTGTCCGCGCCGTAAAGTCCCGGCTCCCGGGTGCCCAGCAGATTCAGATTCGGGCCGTTCAGCAGCAGCAGCCGCGCCATCGTTGGTTTCAACCTGGTAACAGAAGGGCGGCATTTAACCCCAAATGGGGAAATCCTGCCGCTATTTTCGGCGAAAGTAGCCGATCAGCCCTTGGCGGGGCTTCCTGCCGGGGTCCCGGCGGCCTTGGCGGCGGCTTCGTCTGTGGCCCGGCGGGCCGCCAGCTCCTTCAATGCCTCGTCGATCTGCCCGCGGGCCTGCTCCAGGGGCAGGGTGCCGGCGTCGATGTCACCCAGCTTCGCCAGGATCAGCTCGGCCTCGTCGCGGTGCAGTTCGCCCACTTTCACGGTGACGATGCGCTGCTTGCTGTCCGCGAACACCGTGAAGGGGAAGGCCGGCTGCATGCCCATGGATTCCACGGCCTTCAGGCCGTCGTCCTCGCCGATGAGCAGGGGATAGGAAATCGGTGTCTCGTCCGCGTAAGCCAGCACATCGTCGCGAAAATCGACGGCGATGCCGATGATTTCCAGGTTCTTCGGCTGGCCGCGGGCGCGCAGTTCATTCAGCAGCGGGATCTCGCGACGGCAGGGGCCGCACCAGGTGGCCCAGTAATTGACCATCAGCGGGCGACCGGCCCAGTCCTGCAACGTGCGCTGCCGGCCATCGGCGTCGGCCAGAGAGAAAGTGGGCAGTGAGGCGGGGATCACCAGCGGCGGTATTGCGGCTTCGCTGGCAATGCCATCCTGGGCATCTGGCGCTGCTGCAGCGGCGGGCGCGGTGCCTGCGAAGGGCGCATCACTCGCGGCGGATCCCATCCACCGCTGCGCGAAAAATCCCAGCACCGCGGCAACAGCCACCGCGGGCACGATCCACACTGCTTTCATGCCGCTACTTTAGCGCTGCGGTGACCAGCGGCGCGAATTCTTCGGACTTCATGAAGCCCACGACGCGGTAGTTCTTCCGCTCCGCGCCATCGGTGCCATAGAAGGCAATGGTGGGCGGGCCGAAGATGCCGAATTGTTTCAGCAGCGCCTGGTCGGTGGGGTCATTGGCCGTCACGTCGGCCTGCAGCCACAGCGTGTTGGCCAGCGCGGCCTGCACGGCGGGATCGGTGAAGGTGTAGTGCTCCATCTCCTTGCAGGAGACGCACCAGTCCGCATAGAAATCGAGCATCACGGACTTGCCGGCGGCCTGCGCTGCGGCCACGCGGGCGGTCAGGTCATCCACCGACTTGATCCGCTCGAAGGGCAGGTCCACCTTGATGTCAGCCGTGAGCGGCTGCAGCGGATTGGTGGCGCCACGCACCGCACCGATGCCGATCAGCACGCCATAGACCGCCACCACCACCGCCAGGGAACGCGCCAGCACGCGGCCCCCCTGGGAGCGCCATGTGGCCCGCAGCAGGATGATGGCCAGCGCGGCCAGCGGCACGATCCACAGCCACATGGTCACCGCAGGCGGCAGCAGGCGCGAGAGCATCCAGACGGCCACCCCCAGCATCAGCGCGCCCATGGCCTGCTTCACTGTCTCCATCCAGGCGCCCGCGCGGGGCAGCAGCTGCCCGGCGGAGGCGCCCACCACCAGCAGCGGCACGCCCATGCCGATGGCCATGGTGAACAGGGCGAGTCCACCACGGAACACCTCGCCGGACTGCCCGATCACCGACAGCGCCGCCACCAGTGCCGGACCCACGCAGGTGGTGACGATCAGCGCCGAAAGCGCGCCCATCACCACCACGCCCGCGTAGCTGCCGGCCTTCTGCTGGTTGCTCATCGCGGTGAGCCGGGTCTGGATGAAGGAGGGCATCTGCACGGTGAACAGGCCGAACATTGATAGCGCCATTGCAACAAACAGCGCCGAGAAGAGGGCGATGATCCACCACTGCTGGAACAATGTCTGGGCCTGCTGGCCGGCGGCGGCAAAGGCGACGCCGGCGGTGGTGTAGGTGATGGCCATGCCCAGCACATAGGCCACCGACAGGCTGAAGGCGCGGCCGCGGGTCACGCCGGCGCCCTCGCCGGCGATGATGCCGGCCACGATCGGCACCATGGGCAGCACGCAGGGCGTGAAGGCCAGCAGCAGTCCGGCGAGGAAGAAGGCACCGGCCATCAGGAGGACATTGCCCTCGCTGATCATGCTGGCAAGGCGGTCCTGTTCGGAGACGTAGCCGCCGCCCACCGCAGTGCTGCCGCCGGACAGCTTCACGACATTGCTGGCCGCGGGCAGCTTCACCTGGAAGGTCTTCTTCGAGGGCGGATAGCACAGCCCCGCTTCGGCACAGCCCTGGTAGGCGACCTCCAGCGGCACGGTGAAGGCTTCCCGCGACCCGCGCGAGACCGGCAGCTTCACGGACAGGTCCTCGTGGTAGACCTCCTGGTCGCCCAGGCCCAGGCCTTCCTCATCCTTCTTGATGTCGCCGGCGGGGATATCCGGATTGCCCAGCGCCAGGGGCTGCCCCTCCGGCACCTTGAAACCCAGGCGCGCCCGGTACAGGTAGTAGCCCGGGTGCACCTGCAAGACGACCTCGATCCGGTCCGGCGCCGTGGCGAAGGCGCTGATCCGGAAGGCCTCTTCCATGGGCAGGAAATCATCTGCCGCGACAGCGATTCCGGCGGTCAACGTCGCCAGAAGTGTGAATAGCAGTTTGCGCATCCGGTTCATCTTACCCCCGACCCTGCAGCCAGAACTTCAGGCCATGTCCTGATCCTGCAAGTTCCCCGCATGGCGAAGCCTTGTAGGCCGCCGCCCCGCGGCCTTGTCCTTGCATGGCTGAAAACGCTGCCGGTGCTGTTGCATGGAAGGCACTTGCGGCGTAGCAATAGAGCCGTACGGACGGGCAATCGGAGGTACTGCATGCGGGCAGGCGATAGCGCGGACCACAGGGTGACCCCTGTCAACAACCTGACCGAGTTCTTCCGCGATGCGCTGGGCAAGGCCCTCGCATCCCAGCACGTGACGCTCGACGAGCACACGGCGCATTACGTGGTGAGCCTGCTCACCCTTTATTCCCGCACCGAGGTATCCCACGGCGACACGCGACCCGGCCAGCGCTGGGTGAGCCTGGCGGAGCTGCTGTCGCAGGCGAACTCGGCCGCTTCGCCCATCGAGCGCGAGGCACTGCTGCAGCGCCTCGGGGATGTGTCGCTGTTCGTGGCCGGTTTCTTCGCCCACGGCTTCGAGCGGCGGCTCGTGGACGTGGACTACCACATCGCCATGGGCGGCCGCGCCTACGGCACGCTGGCGGCCACGCCGATGAGCGGGCCGCGGCGCGCGCTCACGGGTGTGTTCGGCGAGCTGGCGCGCAACTTCCAGCGCGTGGTCGATGCCATCGGCGAGATCAGCGATACGGCGCGGGTGTGGAGCCAGAAGGATGTGCTGCGGCTGTACGAGATCTGGCTGAAGACCGGCAGTCCGCGCGCGAGGAGCCTGCTGCAGCAGCTGGGCGTGTCGCCCTCGCCAGTTTCACTCCAGGTGAGCTGAGCCGATGCTGCGGCCCCTGCAGAGGTTGCTCGAAACCATCTACGACGCCTCGAGCGGGCACGACGTGCGCGATTTCCTCGTCACGCGCCGCGAAGAGCTGCCGCAGGAACGACGCAAAGGTGGTCCTGATGAAGAACTGGTGCTGGTGGAGAATCCACGCCGCACCAGCTACCTGGCGTTGTACATCGACGAGGCCCTGCTGAAGCGCCTGGAGCAGCATGATCCGCTGCGGCAGCTCGATGCCACCAACATCGCCGACTTCTGGACTGCGCTGGAAGGCGTGAGCCACTTCTCCTACCTGATGTGGAACGCCGGCCACGACCGTGGCGTCTCGCAGCTGGACCTGGAACTGCAGGCCGAGGTGGACAAGTACATTGCCTCCTGGTGGCTGCTGCGCGCGCAGCATCCGGGGCATGTGCCGCGCGAGCTGCATCCGCTGCTGTTCGCGCGTATGCGCGTGAATCCGCAGCTGCCGCCCGCGCGCCAGCAGCTGTATGGGGCGGCGTCACGGTATGCGGCGAGGTTCTGTGCCGGGCTGCAGTCCGCGCTGGGATCGAACCGGCCGGCGCTGCGCGGAGGCGCGGTGGCGGCGCTGCGGCGGTTCTACCGCATGGGCGCGGTGCGCAAGCTCAGGCACATCGAAGGTCAGGGCTTCGGCGCCGTGCCCTCCACGCGCTTCATCTGCTGACCGCAGCAGATCTCGGAGTGTGGCTTGCCTTCGGGACACGGGCAGGGCTTTTCATAAACGAGCACCGCTCCGCATTTCTCGCAGACGTAACGATCTCCGGTGTTGCGTGGCATGGCGTTGTTCTCCTGGCTCCTGAAAATTCGGATGAAGTCGGCGTCACATCTTGGGCTTGGCGACTACCGGGCAAGTGCGGATGCCGAGCACCCTGTAGAGCGGACACCATCCCAGCGCTGCCGTGGCCAGCGGGATCAGGCCGAGCCATCCCCACGGCGTCTTCGGGCCGATGAATACCATCGCGAGCAGTGCAACTCCCACCACGACGCGAATGAGCTTGTCGAGGTTTCCGACGTTCTTTTCCATGGCAGTAACCCTCGCTGTGTTTCCCGTACAGTGTGATCGGCAGCGCGAGGAACACGAATAGGGACATGTACGGATCAGGTCCGGTCTGCCGGGACTGACCTGGTTGCTGGCCGGCAGCATCGGGATCAGGCGCGAGAGTGCCACAGGCTCATTCCTTTTTCGGCGCGGGCTCACGGCGGTAGAGAAACACGTCGTCAATGCGCGAGGCGAACACCTCCGCGATCCGGAACGCCACTTCCAGCGATGGCGAATATTTCCCGGCCTCGATGGCGTTCACGGTCTGGCGCGTCACGCCGATGCGCTCCGCCAGTTGCTGCTGCGTCATCTCGCCGTGCTCGAAGCGCAGGCGGCGGATGCAGTTGGTGACCAGCGTGGGGGCCATGGTTCAGAACCCGCGGCGGTAGAGGACGATACGGGCGAAGTGCTTGCAGGCCTGCGACAGCACGAAGGCCGAGAAGACCGCCATGCCTGCGGCCATCGCGCCGCCGCCCGCAAGGTGCAGCGTCGCGAAGACGCCGAACATCGCGGCGGAGAGGAACACGTAGTAGGCGACTCGCAAGGCGCGCAGGTCGATGAGCCGTTCGCGCTCGTCCCTGGGTTCACGCGCATCGCGCGGATGGCGCCAGCGCAGCACCAGCCAGCCGATGAGTTCGATCAGCAGGTAGGCAAGCAGGCTCAGGCCCATGGCATGCAGCACATGCGGGGCGGAATGGGGGACGAAGGGATTGCGGACGTGGAACCAGTACAGCAGCGACACGGCCACGACGGCCAGCAACGTGATCCAGGCGGTCTTTTCCCTGAACGACATGGGTGCCCCCTCTTGGATTTGGTGCCAGAGAAGGTAAAGAATCTTTTACATGTCGTCAAAGATTCGTTTCACGGCGCACGTCCTGACCGGGCTCGCCGGCGGCGAAGGTGGATGGTCTGCCTTCCGCCCAGCGCGATGCTGTGCGAGCTCTGAACGCCATGCGTGAATTCAAGCCGGGGCAGGGTAGATGCACGATTTTGGTGCAATACGGCGGGTCAAAAAGACCCTTGAAACGGGGAATCCCGTCGCTAAGATAGCCCCCCGTTAGCAGCCACCAGGCGAGAGTGCTAACAGGCACCGCCGGGGCGCTACCCGGTTTCGACATCCCAACTGGAACAACTCAAGGAGAGGCCAGCATGAAAATCCGCCCCCTCCACGACCGCATCATCGTGAAGCGGCTCGAGGAAGAACGCACGTCTGCCGGTGGAATCATCATCCCCGACACCGCCACCGAGAAGCCCATCCAGGGCAAGGTCGTTGCCGTCGGCAACGGCAAGATCCTGGACGACGGGTCGGTGCGCAAGCTCGACGTGAAGGTCGGCGACAAGGTCCTGTTCGGCAAGTACGGCGGAACGGAAGTGAAGGTCGACGGCGAAGAACTCCTGGTCATGCGTGAAGAAGACGTCATGGCCGTCATCGAGGGCAAGTAATCATGGCAGCTAAAGACGTACGTTTCGGTGACGACGCCCGCGTGAAGATGTTCCGCGGCGTGAACATCCTGGCCAATGCCGTGAAGGCGACGCTGGGTCCCAAGGGCCGCAATGCCGTGCTCGAGAAGAGCTTCGGCGCCCCGACGATCACCAAGGACGGCGTGTCCGTCGCCAAGGAGATCGAGCTCAAGGACAAGTTCGAGAACATGGGCGCGCAGCTGGTGAAGGAAGTCGCTTCCAACACCTCCGACGAGGCTGGCGACGGCACCACCACCGCCACCGTGCTGGCGCAGGCCATCATCCGCGAGGGCCTGAAGGCTGTTTCCTCGGGCCGCAACCCGATGGACGTGAAGCGCGGCATCGACAAGGCCGTGATCGCGGCCACCGAAGAGCTGAAGAAGATCAGCAAGCCCTGCAAGGATTCCAAGGCCATCGCGCAGGTCGGCACGATCTCCGCGAACTCCGATGAGTCCATCGGCAAGCGCATTGCCGAGGCCATGGACAAGGTCGGCAAGGAAGGCGTGATCACGGTTGAAGAAGGCTCGGCGCTGACCGACGAGCTGGAAGTGGTCGAGGGCATGCAGTTCGACCGCGGCTACCTCTCGCCGTACTTCATCAACAACCAGAACACGCAGGTTGCCGAGCTCGAGAAGCCCCTGATTCTCCTCACCGAGAAGAAGATCTCGAACATCCGCGAGATGCTGCCGCTGCTGGAAGGCGTGGCCAAGGCCGGCCGTCCGCTGCTGATCGTGGCCGAGGACGTCGAGGGCGAGGCCCTGGCGACCCTGGTCGTGAACAACATCCGTGGCATCCTGAAGGTCGCCGCCGTGAAGGCGCCGGGCTTCGGTGACCGCCGCAAGGCCATGCTGCAGGACATCGCCGTGCTGACCGGTGGCACCGTGATCTCCGAGGAAGTGGGCCTGTCGCTCGAGAAGGCCACCGTGAACGATCTGGGCACTGCCAAGAAGATCGTGATCGAGAAGGAAAACACCACGATCATCGACGGCGCCGGCAAGCCTGCGGACATCAAGGGCCGCATCGAGTCGATCCGCCAGCAGGTGGAAGAAGCCACCAGCGATTACGACAAGGAAAAGCTGCAGGAGCGCGTTGCCAAGCTCTCCGGTGGCGTGGCCGTGATCAAGGTCGGCGCTGCGACGGAAGTCGAGATGAAGGAAAAGAAGGCCCGCGTCGAAGACGCGCTGCACGCCACGCGTGCCGCCGTTGAAGAAGGCGTGGTGCCGGGCGGCGGCGTCGCGCTGATCCGCACGCTGAAGGCGCTGAAGGACCTGGAAGGCGCCAACGAGGACCAGACCGTGGGCATCCGCCTGCTGGCCCGGGCCATCGAGGAGCCGCTGCGCCAGATCGTCGAGAACGCCGGTGAAGATGCCGCTGTCGTCCTGAACGCCGTGCGGGCGGGCAAGGGCGCCTATGGCTACAACGCCGCCAGCGGCGAGTATGGCGACATGCTCGAGGCCGGCATCCTGGATCCGACCAAGGTCACGCGTCTGGCGCTGCAGAATGCCGCTTCGGTGGCGGGTCTGCTGCTGACGACGGAAGTGATGATTGCGGATGCGCCGAAGGATGAGTCGGAGCATGCGCACATGCCGCCGGGCGGTGGCATGGGTGACATGGGCATGTAAGCTGCAGGCTTACCTGACCATTGGTTGATCAAGAGGCCCCGGCGGGAAACTGCCGGGGCTTCTCGCTGTGCGGGTCGTTTGCGCTCGAAAAACCCCGTTCAGTATTCTGCTGAAACCCCTACTTCAGGGCGAAGGTGCCACGCGCTACAGCGGAAACGGCATTTTGGTCTCTATGCGCAGCGGCCCCCCGGGCACCACGAGCTGGATGGTCTGCCCGTTGCGCCGCACGTCGACGAGGACTGAATCCCCGGGGTTACGTCGCGATGCGAGCGCATTCAACTCCGCCAGGTTGAATACGCGTGTGCCACCGTAATTGACGATATCGTCACCGGGCAAGAGGCCGGCACGACTGGCCGGCGAGCCTTGCGTCAGCGCTGCAACAGCAACTCCAGCTGGCCGGCCCAGCGCCAGGCGATATCGCGTGTACTCGTCATCGCCAATTTCGCTTCGGAGCCCCACGTCCCGGTCGTAGTAGTACGCGGCCTCCTGTGCGGCATCCAGTGGCAAACCCTGCCGGCGGCGCTCTGCCTGGTCCCTTCTCCATTGCGCCTGCAGTTCGTCCGAACGCTGTCTGATCCACTCAATGCGATCCGGCGCGAATCCGGCCGCCATGAGATTTTCGACTTCCCGCTGTCGTTGAAGGGAAAGGAATCTCTCCCGATTCGCATCCGCGATCTTCAATTGCTCCTCGAGCGCCTTGATGTCCTGCTCCAGGAGCGCCTTCATATGCTCCTGTGGCAACTGCGGCAAATCTTCTGCGGCGACGTCTGCGGGTCGAAGAGCGCTTTGACGCAAGGCCGCCATTTCGACCTGCATGGGCTGAATGGTTTGGCTTTGCGTCGGAAGCTGGTTTCCCTTTGCAAGCGGCTCGGTGGCTGGTGGTGTTTCGGAGACAACCTGTGTCGTAAGGAGGCCCAATGTGAAAGCAACAACCGCGACGGCCACAAACGAGAGAGCAAGCCGCTTTCTTGCATCCATTTGAATCTCCATTTCTTCAAGGTCTCCCTGGCCCACTACCCACTTCACTGAAAAAAGAAGCAGGAATCAGCGGTCTGTGCGGGGTTCACCCCGCCGCTGCTGTTGCGTTCAGACTAGACCACAGCACCGCATGACCGGGAATTTTTGACTATCGAATTTGAGGAGGTTGGTGGCAGTGGTGTTTCACGCACGTCCATCCTAAACCAACTGCCGGGGCTTCCTGCTGTCTCAGTTTGCCGCTGATCCCATGGCCTTCTTCACGTAATCCCGGTCCAGGACCTGCCGCAGATATTCGCGCACGGAGGCATCCGGATCGCTGCTTGCCGCCGTGAGCAGGGCGGCGCGTACCCGCGCCTTGTCGGCATGCGTTTGCGCCAGGACCTGGCCGGCGACCGAGCGGTTAAGGGAGCGGGTGTCATGTTCGAGCACGGTCAGTAGCATTTCGGTGACGGCCGGGTTCTGGTGGTGCTTGGCTGCGAAATTCCCGACCAGGTTGTTCCCGGGCCACTTGCGCAGCTGCTCCGCCTCAGGGAAGACCTCGGCCAGCGCGCGAACCGACGCCGCGTCGAGCCCTTCGAGGATCTGCCAGTAGTCGCCTGGCGAAGGCTCGGAAACGCCATCGATGGTGTCGGGCGGATACAACTCATGCAGCAGCGCCTCGACTCGCTGTGAGGCGGGCAGGGTGGCATCCTTGAGGGAAGAGATTACGTAGTTTCGCCATTCCGCTTCACCGCTCAGGCCGCGCCGGGCCAGGGCGCGCACCAGAGGGAGCGGATCCGAATTCGCTGCCGCTTCCAGCGCCAGACGCGCGCGCTCATCGCCGCTGAAATCCGCGGCCAGCGTCTCGACCGCGGCAATACGGGTGTCGGCGGGATCCAGTTGCATCGAGGCTACCAGGGGCTCGACCAGCAACGCGTCGCCAACGCCACGCATGGCGCGCCAGAGCTGCCGTCGATGCGACGCGTCGGTGAGTTGTGACAACTCGACCGCAGCGCGCACCACACCCGCATCGCCGAGCAGGTCCTTGCCACCGACCTTGGCCTGCTGCCTGAACAATTCGACGAAGGCATTGAAGCGCTCCTCGGGCGCTACCGAGAAATCCCGGAACCTCACCTGCAATGGCCGTGTCGTCCACGCATCTGCAGGAAAGGCCTGCTCGCGCAAATGGCGCGCCAGGTAGATCGCGGTGGTGGGTACGTCGCAGGGCATGCGTTCAGCCGCGTCCGGGCTGGTGCAGGTCGCGTGCGGTTCCACTGAAAACAGCTTCGTGGCCAGCACGCGTTCGATGACCTTGCCGCCGGGTTGCACTTCCTGCACGTCGAGGGCCATGTCGTATTGGTTATCCTTGCGCAAGGGACGCCCGTCGACCCCGGACATCAGGAGCGGGCTCAGTTTCAATCTATAGTGCCGGGATGGCGCAGTGACCTGGGCTGGATCCTCATCCACCATCGCAAGGCCCGGAACCTTGCGTAGCTCGCCAGTCAGCGCCGCACGCAGCGATTGCAAAGCGTCGCGTGCGCCGGGCGCAGTTGCATTGGCATGTAGCTCCTTCTGCTCGACGGGTGGCGGCTCCGGTACGACCAGCTGAACCGTGAATCGCGGCGGCGCCACCTTCTCCGGGGCGGCCGCGTCCACCAGTCCTGGCTGCGTCGACGGTTCTGTCCAGGTTGGCCGCGCAGCGGCTGCGCCATCGGCAACGGGAGCGGCCGCTGTGATCCCAAGGGCCCGCGCATCATCAGCTGGCACTGTTGCAGTTTCGGGCCAGGGCAGCAGCGCCAGCGTGGCGGCAGCTGCCGCCAGTGTTGCGAGCGAGCCCCACATCAGGACACGCCGGCGGGCGGACCTGTCAGCAGCTTTGGCTGGCGACACGCGTGCTGCAACAGCCGCCAGGCACTGCGCCTGCAAGCCGGAGGGCATCGGCTCGTCGGGCAATGCCGCGAGGGTGAAGTGCGCATTCCAGGCGCGCGCGCAGTCTGCACAAGTGGCCACGTGGCCCTCGGCCTGCTGGCGCTGCCAGGGATCGATGCAGTCCAGGCGCAGGTTATCCAGGATCTCGTTGACGACTTGGCAGTTCATGAGTGGCTCCCGATCAGGAGCGCCGCGGAGGTCGCTCCGGTCTGTTGTTCCAGGTGGCGCGCCAGGCTGTTGCGTGCCCGATGCAGGCGGGCCCCAAGCACGGCGCGATGGATGCCGGTGATGGCTTCGATCTCGCCCAGGCCATAGCCCTCGAGACGAAGGACCAGCAGCGTGCGCTGCACGGGATCCAGTTCCAGGAATGCCCTTGCGACCGCTCGCTGAGCGTCCGTGTACTGCATGGACTCCTCAGGGCCCGGCAGCGTGCTGACCAGCTGGTCCATCGCATCGGCTTCATCAAGCGACACCAGATTCGAGCGCTTCAGGCGCCTTGCACGGTCGATGAAGCAGTTGTGGAGCACGCGCAGCAGCCAGCGCACGGGATGGTCTGCATCGCCGACGGCACCCGGGTTCTCGCACGCGGCGATGCAGGTGTCCTGTACCAGGTCCTGGGCGTCCGAGCGATTGCGGACCAGCCGATAGGCCACTCGAAACAGCACCGGCAGGTGTGGCGCCACCCGCACATTGAAGAGGTCCGCTACGCCGTCTGGCATCCGCTCTTTCCTGCCCATGTGTGGAAGACGCCGGGAGCTTGAGAAATTAACGGCCCCACCCTGCCAGAAACCCGATTCCGCGGTGAGTCACTGCCGAGGCAAGAAATCCGTGCCTTCCTCGATTTCCAGGCTCGAATCGATCCACCAGCAGGTGGAAGAAGCCACCAGCGTCGAAATGAAGGAAAAGAAGGCCCGAGTCGAGGACGCGCTGCACGCCACCCCGAGCCGCCGTTGAAGAAGGCGTGGTGTGCCGGGCGGCGGTACCGCCCCGATCCGCGCGGAGAGGGCGCCAAAGGATCTGGAAGGTGCCAACGGGGACCAGACCGTGGGCATCCGCCCTGCTGGCGCGGGCCATCGAGGAGCCGCTGCGTCAATCGTCGAGAACGCCGGTGAAGATGCCGCTGTCGTCCTGAGCGCCGTGAAGTAGGGGGAACGTCGAGGCGGTGCCGGATTTCAATCTGTGAAACGTTTCATCCAAGGGAGGTGATGAGCGATGGGACGATCCCAAAGTGACATTCGGCCGAACCTGCATCGAAACATGATGCAGAGTTGCTAATGACGCCTTGGCGCGGCCGACGTTTGGCAAGGTTGCGCAAGGTGAGTCCCCGGCGTGTTGTTGGAACACAACGGAGGGATCATGGCATCGGAATCCGATGACGTCATCATTGGCGTGGATGTGTGCGAAGACCGGCTGGATGTGTTTGAGCGTCACAGCGAGCTGGCGTACTCGATCAGCAACGATGCTGCGGTGATCAAGAGTCGGCTGGACGGCTTGCCCGGGCGGGTGAAGCTGGCACTGGAGCCGACCAATCGATATTCAGCGCCTGCTCATCCAGTGCCGCGCTTGCCACATAGCGCACCTTGCCGCGCGCCTGTCGGCGAGGACCTGCGCGTCGGTCATGAATGTGCGTCAGGCGGCGCGACGGATCTGCAGGTATTCCTCGTATCCGCCGCGGAAATCATTGATGCGTCCGCCTGGCTTCAGCTCGATGACCCTGGTCGCAAGGCCCGACACGAATTCGCGATCGTGTGACACGAACACCAGTGTGCCCGGGTACTTCTCGAGCGCGATCTGCAACGACTCGATCGTTTCCATGTCCATGTGGTTGGTCGGCTCGTCCATCAGCAGCACGTTGGGGCGCGTGAGGATCAGCTTCCCGTAGATCATGCGGTTCTTCTCGCCGCCCGACAGCACCTTCACGGACTTGCGACCTTCGTCGCCAGAGAAAAGCAGACGGCCCAGCGTGCCGCGCACGAGCTGGTCGTCATCACCCTTGCCGGTCCACTGCGACATCCAGGTGAAGAGATCCGCGTCGTCCGCAAACTCGGCCTGCGGATCCTGCGGCAGGTACCCCGGTTCGGCGTTCTCCACCCACTCCAGTTTTCCCTGGTCCGGCTGCAGTCGGCCAGCCAGCACCTGCATCAACGTGCTCTTGCCGATGCCGTTGGGGCCGATGATTGCCACGCGCTCGCCCGCATCGACCTTGAAGGTGATGTTGTGCAGCACGTCGGCATCGGTGCCGGGGTAACGCAGCGACAGCTCCTCTACAGTGAACACGCCACGATGCAGCTTCTTCGCATAGTCGAAGCGAATGAAGGGGTTCTGCCGCGAGGAAGGGCGGATCTCCTCGATCTTGATCTTGTCGAGCAGCTTCTTGCGCGAGGTGGCCTGGCGCGCCTTCGAGGCATTGGCAGAGAAGCGGCGCACGAACTCCTGCAGGTCGGCGATGCGGTCCTTGGCCTTGGCGTTGGCGGCTTCGACGCGCTGGCGCGCCTGCAGCGAGGCCAGCATGAACTCGTCGTAGTTGCCGGGGTAGATCTTCAGCTGCTGATAGTCGAGGTCGGCGATATGCGTGCAGACCTGGTTCAGGAAATGCCGGTCGTGGCTGATGATGATCATCGTGGCCTGGTAGTCGTTCAGCACGCCTTCGAGCCAGCGGATGGAGTCGATGTCAAGGTTATTGGTCGGCTCGTCGAGCAGCAGCACATCCGGGCGCGAGAACAGGGCCTGTGCGAGCAGCACGCGCAGCTTCAGGCCCGGGGCGACCTCGCGCATGGGCAGCTCGTGTAGTTCCTTCGCGATGCCGGCATCGATCAGCACGTCGCCGGCACGCGCTTCGGCCTCGTAGCCCCCGTACTCGGCGAAGCGTCCTTCCAGCTCCGCGGCGCGCATGAACGCGGTGTCGTCGGCATCGGGGTCGGCATAGATGCGATCGCGCTCGGTCATCGCCGCCCACATTTCGGCATGGCCCTGCATCACCACGTCCAGCACGCGCTCGTCCTCGTAGCCGAACTGGTTCTGGCGCAGCTTGCCCAGACGGAGGCCCGGCTGCAGCACCACTTCGCCGGTGGAGGGCTCGAGCTCGCCGCCTAGTACCTTGATCAGCGTTGATTTGCCGCAGCCGTTGGCACCGATCAGGCCGTAGCGGTTGCCGTCGGAGAACTTGACGGTGACCTGTTCGAATAGGGGCTTGGCGCCGAACTGGACGGAGACGTTCTGGGTGGAAAGCATGGAGATACTTGGCGCTGCAGGCAGCGCGTGGCGGGAAAGGGGGATACGCCCAGTCTAGCAGGAAGATTGCTGCGGCAGGAAATTCGCCTGCATGCGGCAGTCTCCCGGCGCTCAGGGCGCCCGCAACAGATACTCGATCTGCCCGTTCACGGAGCGCAGCTCTGCCTGCGCCAGTCGCTCCACCTTGCCCCACAGTACGCCGCTCGTCATCAAGCTCCACGACATTCTTCGGCGCGCCCGGCGGGGTGGGATTTGTGGAAGGGCTCACACAGGCACCCGGGCCCAGGAATTACCCTTCGCCACTACCACCCCCACGGAGCCGCCCATGACACGCCTTTCCTTCGCGGTTGCACTGCTCGCCGCATCCCCTCTCACGTTCGCCGAAGTGGTCCAGCTCGAATGCAAGGGGACCAGCCCAACCGGCAAGCAGCAGACGTTTGCCGTGAGCTATGACGAGAAAGAAGGCTGGGTGGACGACAACGGTTCGATCAAGATGCGCGATGGCGTCAGCGCCTATTACCTGAAAGGCATCAAGGTGATGGTCGACAAGGAGACCATGGAGTACTCCACCCGCGAGACCACTGCCGGAGAGAAGTTCAAGGGCAAATGCCTGAAGGTTGAACCCAAGGCCTGACCTGCCGCACGGCTTCCAGCTGCTGCAGGTGCTCTCCCGGCTGGACGCCCGTCTGGTCGATCCCGCCGGGCCGGAGCTTGCGCCGGAACGTGCGACATTGTCTGGTACCGGGCAATCACTGATCCGGACGCGATTGGGGCGCATCGATGCATTGGGCGCGCTCCATGATGGTCGCGGTTACGGGCAGCTGCTGGCCCGCCAACGCGCGAAGAGCGAGTAAAGCCCGCGGCGCCGTTCGATAGGGTTTGGGGTGTGGCATCCTTGGCCGCCAGGTTTCCGGGGACGTTTCAAATATTCGGGGGTCAAGTCATGAGCAGGAAGAGTCGCTCGCTCCTTCTCTATTCGCTGGTTCCAGCGTTCGCTCTAGGCAGCGTAGTCGCAGTCGTGCAGGCACAGAATGCCGGCCCAACGACCAAGTCGACGAACTGGTCCGATCCGGCCACCTGGCCCAGCAAGAAGGTCCCGGCCGCCGGCGACAAAGTCGTCATCGGCAAGGACCAGCACGTGGTGCTGGACGTCAGCCCTCCCGCCCTCGGCGGCCTTTCCATCGACGGCAAGCTCACTTTTGCCAAAAACGCAGACCTGGAGCTGACCACCGAGTGGATCATGCTGCACGGCGAGCTGGCCATTGGCAGCGAAGCTCGTCCCCACACCCGCAAGGCGACCATCACATTCACCGACACCGTCAAGGGTGAGGAAGTGATGGCCGGAATGGGCGACCGCGGCATCATGATCTCCGGCGGCACCCTGAACCTGCACGGCAACCGCACGAACTCCTGGACCAAACTTGCGAAGACCGCCGAAGCCGGCGCCAACTCGATCGAGGTGCTGAATGCGGCTCAATGGAAAGTCGGCGACGAAATCGTCCTCGCCTCGACGGATTACGATGCGCGCCAGGCCGAGCGCCGCACCATTGCCGCTATTCGCGGCAACAGGATCACGCTGGACCGGAAGCTCGAGTTCATGCATTTCGGAGAGATCACGTTCGGCGTAGACGAGCGGGGTGAGGTGGGCTTGCTCACACGCAACATCAAGATCCAGGCATCGGCCGATGCCGAGCAGAGCTACTTCGGCGGCCACATCATGGCGATGCCGTCGAGCACCATGAAGATCTCGGGCGTCGAGCTGAGCCGCATGGGCCAGAACCTGACGCTGGCACGCTACCCGATCCACTGGCACCTGGTCGGCGACGCCAAGGGCCAGTACATCAGGAACGCGGCCATCCACGACACCTACAACCGCTGCGTGACCGTGCACGGCACCAACTACCTGCAGGTTGAAAACAACGTCACGTACAACAATGTCGGCCACTGCTTCTTCATGGAAGACGGCATCGAGATCGGCAACCAGTTCGTGAAGAACCTGGCCATCCAGACCAAGTGCCACACGTCCAAGCCCTGCGATCCCACCGACCTTACGCCGTTCGGATCGACCCCGGACCTGCTGAATTTCAAGACCACCGGCCAGGATTCCAGGGAAGTCCTCATCCCTTCCGACAACACGGTGTCGTCGTACTGGATCACCAATCCGGACAACACCTATGTGGGTAACGTGGCTGCGGGATCGGATGCGACAGGGTTCTGGTTTGCATTTCCGGATCATCCGACCGGCGCGTTCGAAGGTACGGATGTCAGCAAGAACACCTGGCCGGCTCAAACGAAAATCCGCGAGTTCAAGGGCAACGTCGCTCATTCGAACGTCGACAGCCTCATGCAGGACCGCGGCCCCCTGCCCAATGGCCGGACGCGAGCCTACGGGTACATTGCCTTTGCCACTCCGGGCCAGCGTACCGACCCCGTAGAGTCTGTCATCGAGGACTTCACCGCCTACAAGAACCGCAACAGCGGCATCTGGGGTCGGGGTGAAATGCACATCTACAAGGGCCTGAAGTTTGCCGACAACGGCATTGGCTTTACGCATGCCGGCGGCAACTTCGATCGCTCGTTCTACACATTCACGTCACGGGTGGTTGATTCGGTGTTTGTTGGCGAATCCGAAAATATCGGCACCCCGCGAGCGCCGTCGGAAATTTCCTATGGCCGCAGCCTGCCGCAGCCGAAGGTTCCGGATTTCCCGATCCGTGCCTACGAGTTCTACGACTACCACCATGAGCTGGACAACAACACCTTCGTGAACTACGAAGACAATGCCACCCGCAAGACCGGAGCGGTTTCCCAGTTGCTGTTCAGCAGCTTTGCCATGAGCACCGACAACACCATGGCCCGTTCGAAGTTCATCAAGGCCAAACCCGTGTACTTCCCGCCCATGGAAGGCAACAACCGGTGGAGCAATGACGACTGGGGAAATACTTCCTATGGGAACACGGTGTTCAACGACAAGGATGGCACCATCACCGGCGTCCCCGATTCCTACATCATCAACACCCTCTCCGGGATCGACCTCATCGACAATTGCGAGGTCAGGCCCACCTGGAACGCCGCGGTGTGCACGGGTGATATTGGCCGCATGAATCTTGGCGGTGGAGGCATTACGGGTGGTGGCCGGCAAGCTACGTTTGAAATTGCTCCGGGTGGTGGACGCATCAGAGGTCCGCTGGCACCTCCAGGGCCCACTCTCATCACCCGCAATGGCAAAGAGGTTGTCAGCAACGGGGAAACCAACGTTCGCGCAGGCAGCGAATTCACAGTCAAGACAGAAAGTGATTCGGTGAACATCAGGGTCAGGGAGCTCGATGCTGGCTCGTGGGTGATGTTCAGGCTGCCTGGCTTTGCGAAGGCGGCGGCAGGTGCTGAGCAGGGCAGTCTGGATGCGCTGCGAAACGCCAGCAAGACTTCGTGGTTCAAGTCCGATGATGCACTGTGGGTCAAGGTGGTCTCCACGGGATACAAGCGTGGCAGCAACCCTGGTGCCGCGGACAGCCTCCAGGTCAGCCGATAGTCATCCACCGAGGTCGCGATGACTGCCGCCCGTAGTCCCATCCATGACGAAGACGTATACCGCTACCTGCTCGAGGTCTCTTCACGCGAGACCGAGGTGATGGCCCGCCTGCGCGCGGCGACAGCGCCGCGCCCGGAAGCCGAGATGCAGATCGGACCCGACCAAGGCCAGTTGTTGGCGCTGCTGGTGCGGCTGATCGGTGCCCGGCGCTGCATCGAGATCGGGACTTACACCGGCTATTCCGCGCTGGCGGTCGCACAGGCGCTGCCGGAGGGTGGCGAGCTGATCGCCTGCGACGTCTCCCGCATGTTCACTGACGTGGGTGAACCATTCTGGCGGGAAGCGGGCGTCGCGCAGAGGATCAAGTTGAAGATCCAGCCTGCCTTGCAGACTCTCGACGAACTGGCTGCCGCCGAGAACGGACGGCGCGGCTTTGACTTTGCCTTTGTCGACGCAGACAAGCCGAACTATTTCGCCTACTTCGAGAAGCTGCTGACCCTGATCCGTCCGGGCGGCCTTATCGCGGTCGACAACACGCTGGGCCTGTCGCGTACGCCGGTCATACACATGACTTCGGAGAACGCGCAGGCGATCAAGGAATTCAACCGCCGCGTTCACCATGACCCGCGCGTCGAGATCGCGATGCTGCCGGTCGGCGAAGGGCTGACCTTGCTCCGTGTGGTGCAATAGAAGTCCGCTCTTCGTCACGGGCTCTCGGTGCCCGGAACGAGACATGCGCTCTGCTCTATCCGTGCGTCGCCGCCGATTCCATGGCGCGCTCATTCCCTATTGGCTATGAAGCCGATGGACTGAATTCATCGACGAGAACTGCGTAGCCCTCGATCGCGGCCAGGCGCAGCGATCGGATGGCCCGGTATTCCGGCGAGTTATACCAGGCTTCGGCATCGGCCCTGGATTTGAAACGCACGACGATCGTCCGTGGATACTCGGTATTGCCTTCGATGACCTGCGAGTTTTCCTCGAGTACCAGCACTTCGGGCTCGTACGGAGCCCAGGATTCGAGCGCTTTCGGGATGTACTCATCCAGCGAATGCCCGTCGCGAATGCGGTTGTGCAGGATGAAGTAGGCGGCCATTGACTTATCTCCCAGTCGAGCATTGAGGTGCGGAGTCTAAGGGATTCTCATCGATGCGTGCCCTGTTGGATATCGACGTCAGAATTCGAGCAGCGTGCTGAGCCTGCCGCAGACGAGGTGATGACAGCTGCGCGACACAACAGGTGGGTGAGCATTTCCATCACGGCTTCGCGTTGGCTGTGTCGAGGTTGCCGGTAGGCTCGTCGTACACGGACCTGCTTCGGCCGGACAAAAACACGAGTGGTTTTCGCGCTTGCGCCCGCCTACGACATACTGCCGATGCTCTACGCGCCGGCGCGCGGGGCATTCGAGGGGCGGGAGCGCGGGCAGCGCATCGGCTAGACTGGCTCCCCAGCTATCCGGGGGTTCCATGCGCAAGCCCGCTGTGTTGTTCGCGGCCATGGCTCTGATGGCCGACGTCGTGGCGACATTCCTCTGGATCGAATTGCGAGCCGAACGTGAGCTATCGGCGCAGCTGCGCGAGCATGTCGTGGGCTTGGAGGCGCGACTTCAGTCCGGCCCGATTCCGGAAGTCCAGCCTGAGGGTCGGGTGGCCCCGCCTGTCTCGCAGGCTGAACCAGCTACCGTCCGGGTTCCAGATCCGGCGGTCCGGCCTGTCCAGTTGTCGGCAGTCGCTGGGCTGGATTGCGACAGGCAATGGGAATCGCAGCGCCAGGTTGCAGTTCGGTCTCCACCTGAGCTGAACCTGACAGCCGAAGAACAACAGCAGTATGGCAGGCTCTACCTGCGCCAGCTGCCGCTGGCCAGGGTGTGCCAGGTGGAGTCGGGCCCTGCAGAATACGCGCAACAACATACAGACTTTTCGGCAGCAGCTGGCCGTCACCGCGAATCCTCGACGAGATGCTGGCCGTGCAGCGTGCCGAGATCGCCAGGATGAGGGACTGGCTTGCCGACTGGCGCTGACGCCGGATTGATGCTGAAGGAGTGAGTGCCAGGGGTTCACTGACTTTTACTGGGGGAGATGACCATGTATTCCAGACACTTCCTGAATGTGCTGTGCCTGATGCTGCTGGCAGTCGGAGATGCGGGCGCTGCAGCCCGCGGACCGGATTCGCGTGCGGGTGGGAAAACGGCGAAGTCAGCGTCCTCGCAATCCGGTGACTGGCGGCAGGACCTCGAAACCTGGCTTGCGTACCTGCAGGGGAATTTCGCGATCAAGCTCGACATCGGGGAAAAGACGGTTTGCAGCGCCCTCGGGCCCGCGCGGCCCGGCGCTCAGCAAACCTGCAGCACGCGAAAAGCCCAGAGCTATGCCAGCGCAGCAGACTGCCGCGGCGTCGATGCAGGTCCCGGCCTGCACTGCACGTTCGATGGCTTGCGGCAGGACGGTGGCGGTGTCGACGGGGACGGCGCTTCAATCAGGCTGTTGTCGAATGGCCTCCCAGCTCACGTGGAGTTCGGCATTGACGCCGAAGCACGCAAACTCACCGTGCTGATCACGGATCCCAATGGTGTCCGTTACAGCGCGAAAGGTACGAAGGTGGGCGATGAAGTGACGTTCAAGGAGCGCTGCGAACTGGACCGGAGCAGGGTTGCCGGCCCCTGTACGTGGACGCTGTGGATCCATGCGAAGCCGGATGGGCGCCGGATCGTGATGACTCGCTCCAGCAAGCGGGGGTCCACGGAGCTGAATACGCTTTCCGGGCTGGAGGAGCCGCACACCTTTGAGCTGAGGCGCGTGGAGCAGCCGGCGCCACCCGCGCAGTGACGGCGGCGGCAGGTTTTCACTATGCCGAACCAGGTCGAAAGTGGCATCTTGCGGTGCATTGCATGGTGCGATCGGCGTAAGCCCTTCTGGCGCTCCTGAAGGCACGGCCGGGCCCCGCAGGGTTTCTTGCGCGGCATTCACTGGCTACACTCGGGCGCGATGAAAATACTTGATGTCTTCGTTGTTGTGCCGCGCTGCGGTAGTCCGACATGAGCAGGCCGGTAGTCCACCTGGTTCCCGAGGTGACCCGCACGGATGCTCTGGCCATGATGGACTGGCTGAAGGACGAGGAGGTCACGCGCTACCTGAGCGATTCGCGCCACGTTTCACGCGAGATCGAGCAGGTCGTCTACCGTGTGCAACTTCCCACGCTGACTCATCTGTTCAGCCGGGGTGGGCGATTCCTGATGGCATGCGACGAGCGCAAGGTTCCAATCGGTTTCGTCCGTCTGGTCAGCCGCGGCGAGGACTACGAGCTGGTCATCGTCATCGGTGAGCGGCATAAATGGGGCCGGAAGCTCGGCACCAGCGCCCTCCACGAGGCCTTGCGGCTGGCCTTCCGTGAATTGAGGGCGGGGAAACTCATCGCCCGGATCCATCCGGATAACCTGCGGTCGATACGGGCCTTCCGCAACTGCGGTTTCCAGTTGGAGAGCGAATCCCCGGCGCTGATGACTTTCACTCTGGCACGTGATCGGTACTTCGCGTTGTCGGCCAATCTGGCCGCAGCAGTCTCGGATATCCACATCACCGTGGCTGACAGGAGGCGGTTGCAGCGATTGATCACCGCTGCACGTGGGCGTGACGACTCGGATGAGCGGGAGCTGGAAAGCCTGGCATTCGAGATCGAGCGCGCCATCGTCCTGCCCTCGCGACAGGTGTCGCGCGACGTGGTTACGATGAACTCGCGGGCGAGGCTGCGTCTCAACGAGGAGACGACGGAGATTTCACTGGTGTATCCAAAGCATGCCGATGGCAGCCCGGGTAAGGTGTCCGTCTTCTCGCCACTGGGGACAGCGATCCTGGGCTTCAGGGAAGGAGACCTGATCGACTGGGGTGATCCAGACGACAGCGTGAGGATCCGCATCGAGAAGGTGCTGTACCAGCCGGAGGCTGCCGGCGACTTCCATCTCTAGCTGTGTAACACGGCGGCACCTGTCTGTAGTTTGTGTGCCACAAGCGCTATGGTCAGGACAGAAGGACCGCAGGGAGCAGGCCATGAAGCCAGCTGCAGGACGTCCGTTCACCGCAGCACGCAGGCTGTCGCGGCTGCCATCAGGATCGACAACGAATTCTACATTGAGAAACTGCAGCCGCTGGAAGCCGGACCATCCGGCGAGTAGAGGCCTCTTCACACATCCGTCAGCGGTCGCCAGGCGTCGCCTTGCGGAACAGCACCAGGTGTTGCCACGGCAATCGCCTGCTGGTGCGCTCCCAGGTGAGCGCGTGCCTCACCGCTTCTAGGCGGATCTGCTTTTCGGTCATCTTGTGCAATTCCTTGATCGGCACGTCCGGGTCCTCACCGCGGTATTCCACGAAGGCCACCAGTCCCCCGGGCTTCAGCGCCTGCACGATGCTTTCCAGCACCTCGTAGGGATATTCAAGTTCGTGGTAGACATCAACCATGATCGCGAGGTCCACGCTGCCCGGCGGCAGGCGCGTGTTGTCGACTGCGCCGAGTAGCGGTTCGATGTTGGCATAACGCGGATCGGCGGCGGTCTTTGCCAGCAGCGCCAGCATCTCGGGCTGGATATCCACGGCGATGACGCGGCCTTCCGGCGCAACCAGCAGTGCCATACGACGGCTCAGGTAGCCGCTTCCCGCGCCCACATCCGCGATGACCATGCCGGGCTTCAGGCGCAGCTCGTCGATCAACAGGGAGGTGCGCTCCTCCTTCTCACGCTCCTCGCGTTCCAGCCATGATGCCGCCTGCCAGCCCATCACCTGGGCTATCTCGCGGCCCTCGTACTGTCTGCCGGTGCCGTCGGCGGACGGCGGGACCTGGCGGTATCTCTCCGCGGGCGCGCCGGCATTGCCTGCCACAGCGAGCAGCAGGCCACTGCAGATGACCACGCGCAGGACGACACCCGAAGCGGAGCTGATGAATTTCATGTTCATGAGCACGCGGCCTATCGAGTACGCGCTGCTTCGAGCTTCTGGCTCATGTTGTGCACGGCTGTGAGGTTGGACGTAAACGTCAGTTTCAGTGCCTCGTCGTCCAGGGCACCGAAGTCCCGCAGCGCCTGCGGGCAGGCGGACGCGACGTCGAGTCTCCCGACGTTGTGCTCCACATCATGGAAGCTGTGCTTGAGGGCGTCGATGACTTCGACAGGAACCAGCTTGTCCTTCATGCCGTGGTACTCGTCAGACGCGAGCACACTTGTCGAAATCCTCCGGATGCGATCTCTCAGGCTCTTCATGAGGCTGTCGAACTTCGCCCCCAGCGCAGGTAACCCCGCGGAACAGTGGTCCGCGTAGATCTGGAATCTCAGTACCGTCGCAAATGTGGCCACTTCGCTGGCAGGGTTCTCTGGCCATTCCGCCTCGGCAGCAGAGGCGACGGAAATCGCAAGGGCCACGGCGAGAGCGCCTGCAAGTCGATACTTCACTTCGCCTCCCGTAGTGTTCTCATGCGCCGATGCCGCGCTTGGCTACCAGCTGCCCATCCGCGAGCGCAGCGCCGCGACCCGCTCCGGCGAACCCTTGAACAACCCTTCCGGATACGTCCACGTGGCCGACATCTGCTGGTGGATCAAGTCCGTCTGCGAGCGGTTGTGGTTCATGCCGGCGAGGTACTGCAGGCGCAGGTTCCGGTCCCGGTTCACCTGTGCATCCGCGAGCCACGGCGCCAGCGATGTTCCGTCGCCGATGTGGGTCACGAAAAGGTCGGTGGAGGAGTACATCCCGATCTGCCCAAGAGAGGCGACCACTGGCGCGTACTCCGGCAGGGCGAGCCGTGCGTCGATGACGTCAAGGTCGATGATCGTCGGCTCCACCTGGCCCATCAGCACCAGGTCGTAGCCGGAGCCCTGGTAGGTGTTGGCCCACACGGTGGCGTTGGGGAAAACCTCCATGAAGGTGGCGATCTCGCTCTTCGTGGCATCGAGCCCCGCCTGGTAGAGCTGGACGAAAATCGTCACCACTCCGCCGGGGTTCAGCCGCTCGCGCATCACTTCGAAGAACTCGCGCGTGTACAGCGTGGCCGCGCCCTTTACCCAGGGATCGAAAGGGTCCGAGGTGATGGCGTCGAATTTCTGGTCCGTCGTGAGCAGGAAATGCCGGGCATCGTCAATGCGGATGTCCGTCTTCGGGTTGCGCGCGACGTTGAAGTTGTGGTCGCCGAAGTGGGTGGAGACGACCTTCGGCACAAGACGTTCGATCTCGGCGATGGTGACCTTCTCGACGCGCGGGTCGATGCTTACGGCGCCAGCGGTGACGCCGGCGCCGAAACCGATCACCAGCACGGAGCGCGGGTTCTCCGGAAGGAGCGTTGTCATGTGCCCCAGCATGCGCTGCAGCCGCATGTCCGCGGGATCGCTGGAGGCCTGCACCTTGCCGGCATTGTGGTAGTTGAGCACTCCGTCCGGGCTGCGGGTGACGGCGAGCGAGGCGTGCGTGCCCTCGCCAACGAACACCAGCTCCCTGCCGCTGTCCAGCCACGTTGGCATGTAGCGGCCATGCGCCACCAGCAGCCAGGGTGGCGGATTCACGCCCGCGGCCAGCACGGCCACCAGGCCCACCGTGAGTACCGCCCAAAGCACGTTGCTCCGCCGTACCTGCAGCTTCGGTGGGTTGGTGCCGGTCGTGTTGAGCCCCAGCACGAACAGCGCGGAGAGACCGGCAACCACGATCAGCATGCGTTGTGCCTGCTGTGTGCCCAGGGTGCCGATGATGAGGAGCGATGTGAGCAGCGCACCCAATATCGCGCCGATCGTATTCGCCGCGTACACGCCGCCGACCAGGTGCCCCGGGTCGCGGTCCTGCCTGGATGCGACCGCGGCCAGCGCGAGGGGAAAGCTCGCTCCCCACAGCAGCGCAGCCGGAAGCACCGCGGTCAGCGCGCGCACGAAGTCGATCTGGAACGTCACCCAGGGCGAGATGGAGAGGTCGGGGTTCACGGGCCAGTAGGGGAGCGCATCGGTGAGCGCATACGCGGCCCAGCCGAGCGTGAGCACGAGCAGCAGCTGGCACAGGCCGAGACCCAGGCGGGGGTCGCGCATGTTGCGGGCCATGAACGAGCCCACGCTGCTGCCGATGCCGAGCCCGAGCAGGAACGCCGCCAGGATGAGCGAAAAGGTGTAGACGGTGGCGCCCAGCAGCAGCGAGAGCAGGCGTGTCCAGATGACCTCGGCCCCCAGTGCCGTCAGGCCGGAAAGGCCGATGGCCACATAGACCGGCCACATTCCAGGCTCGATGCGGCCACCTGCGGCCACGGTTGCCCCAGCCGGCGGTTGATAGGTGCTGACCCGGGAGAGCAGGAGGCCCATCGTTCCCACAGCCACATTGATCAGCGCCGCGACCACGGTCGCAACCGTCACGTCATGCACGCGCAGCAGGTAGAACCCCGCGAGCAGGCACCCGAGCACCGCGCCGGCGATGTTGCCCGCATAGAAGAACCCGAGCCAGGCAACACCCCGGGGAGTCGACTCCACCCAGCGCGCGATTGCAGGCAGCGTCGCGCCCATCAGGATGGCCGGGGGCAGCAGCATGATCAAGGCCAGCACCGCCCGCAGAACGAGCCCGCCCAGCCCACTGCCGCCAATCGCCGCGTAAAGGGGGCCGATCAGTGGCAGGGCCAGCAGTACGAGCACGCCGAACGCCGCGATGCCGAACTCGATGTACGCATAAACGCGCAGCGGATGCCGGGACGCCCGGACCACATAGGGAAGCCCGATGCTGCCGATGCACATCCCTCCCATGAAGACCGCCAGCAGAAGGCCAAGTGAAATCGCGGAGGAGCCGATGATCAGCGAGAGCATCTGGAACCAGACGACCTGGTAGATCAGCGCCGCGCAGCCGCTGCCGATGAACAGAATCAGCAGTGCGGGGAGATATGGGGAGGCCGTGGAAAGTGGGAAGGCCTTCTGCCCTGCGTCCATCCCCTGCGCGTGTCCTCGTGCGTCCGTCATGACTCCGGCACCCCGTAATCTTGTTTATCGTTATTCAGTCACCGAGCCCTGCAATGAAACCACATCGCACAATGCCGGGTCATTTTTTGTCGTTGCGCTGTCGGTTCGGGATTCCCTTACCGAAGAGTGATAGGGCACCCGACAACTCACCATTGCAGTGCCTGGCTCCGCGGTTACTCTCGTGCGGTACCCACATCCGGTTCCGGGAGGGAGGCACATGAACCATCCACGCAGATTTCTTTTGCAGGCAGTCGCCGCGGGCGCAGCCAGCGCTGCGTTTTCGGCGGCGCGGGCTGCGGAACACAGAGGTCCTGCCTTCCGTGCGCTGGCTTTCGATGCCTTTCCGCTCTTCGATCCACGGCCCATCCAGGCGCTGGCCGAGTCGCTGCTGCCCGGCAACGGCTCTGCCCTGATGAATGTCTGGAGGGCGCGCCAGTTCGAATATCAGTGGTTGCGCGCGCTGGGCGGGCAATACGTGGACTTCCTGCAGGCGACACGCGACAGCCTCAGGTTCGCGGCACGGCAGCTGAAGCTGGACATTCCTGCCGCGCGCCAGGAGGAGCTGATGGCGGCCTGGAACGAACTGAAGGTGTGGCCGGATGCAGTCGATGCCGTCCGCGCCCTTCGTGCGCGGGGCCTGCGGCTGATATTCCTGTCGAACATGACGGCGCCCATGCTTGAACGCGGGCTGCGCCGCGCCGGTCTCGACGGGCAGTTCGAGGCCGTGGTCAGCACCGACCGCATCCGCAGCTACAAGCCCGATCCGCGTGCCTATCGTCTCGGCGTGGAAGTGCTGGGGCTGCGCATGCAGGAGATCCTCTTTGTCGCCTTCGCCGGCTGGGACGTCGCGGGCGCGAAATGGTTCGGCTACCCGACGTACTGGGTGAATCGGCAGGACGCGCCTGGCGAAGAGCTCGGCGTTGCGCCCGATGGCGCAGGTCGCGACCTGGCCGGCCTGGTCGAGTTCGTTTCCGCGGCTGCGAACGGATGAATTCCCCCGCCGACTGACGTGTATCCCTGGTCTGCGCTAGCATGATCCGCTGGTCGACAGGATGCAGAGCCCTTGGGGGAGGTCGCCGTGGCTACGAATATCGTTCGCCGTCTGCAGCATGCCTCGCCGTTCATCGTTCTGTCCTGGGGGCTGCAGTTGACCGCCCCCGTGCTCGCCCACCACAGCCAGGCGGCATTCGATGCGTCGCGCGAAATCACCATCGAAGGCACCGTCAGCCGCCTCGACTGGACGAACCCGCACATCTACCTGATCGTCGAGACCGCGGATGGCAAGGGCGGCAAGCGCCTGCAACAGGTCGAAGGTCTGGCGGTCACGCAGGCGCTGGTCGATGGCCTCGACCGCAAGGCGCTGACGCCGGGCACGCATGTACTGGTGCGCGCCAACCCGAACCGCCATGGTGCCGACCGCACCGTGCGCGGACTCGATGTGGTCACCACCGCCGACGGCAAGGTCCATCCCATGTACCAGCGCCGTGCCGCGGCCCTGCAGCTGAAACCAGCCACCGGCATCGCGGGCAAGTGGGCACCCTCGCTGGCAGAGGCCGGCAAGGTGTTCGGCGCCGTGCGCAATGAGTGGAAGCTCACCCCCGCCGCCAGCGGCGCGCAGCTGGTGGGCGCCTGCGACATCGAACCCATCCCCTTCATCGCGACCATCAATGAGCTGCGCAGCATCGAAGTCGGCGCCAGCAGCGTGAAGTTCCGCTTCGACAATTCCGGTGACCTGGCGGTGCGCGAAGTGCTGCTTGACCAGAAACAGCACCCGGCCAAGGTCACGCCCTCGCTGTTCGGGCATTCGATCGGCTGGTGGGAAGGTGGGACGCTGGTGATCGATACCGTGGGCTACAAACCGCATGTGTCTGGACTGTTCTCGGGGATTCCCTCCGGTGCGCGCAAGCATACGGTGGAACGTCTGGCGCTGACCGCGGATCGCCAGCATCTGCGCTATCAGGTCACCATCGAAGACCCGCAATACCTGGCAGTGCCGGCAACTCTGGACATGCTCTGGGACCATCGCCCCGACCTGGATTTTGCACGGGTGCCCTGCGACCAGAAGGTGTCCGACCGCTACCTGGCTGACTGATGTTCAGAAACCGCGCGAGAAAGCCGCCGCGTCACCATAGTTGTGACGCCTGGGCCTGTATTGGGGGCGAAGTGAAGAGACTCTTATCGATACTGGGTGCCTGCGTGTTGATGGCCTGCGCTCCGCTGGCATTGGCGCAGCGTGCCGCTGGTCCGGGGCCGGCCGGCCCAGCCGGTCCGGGCGGCGGCCCTGGTCGCGGTGCGCCGCCACCAGCACCGGCACCATTCCAGCCAACCAATGTGAAGCACGGCACCGTGTCGGCCCACTGGTACCACTCGCCGGTCACCAATGCCGAGCGCCGCATGCTGGTCTACACACCGCCCGGCTACGAATCCTCGAAGAAGAAATATCCGGTGCTCTACCTGTTCCACGGCGGCGGTGGCAATGAGGACAACTGGGTCGAATCAGGCCTGGCCCATATCGGGCTCGACAATCTGATCGGCGAGGGCAAGTTCGTGCCCATGATCGTGGTGATGCCCAATGCCAACTGGGACATGCCAGCGGCGCCGAAACATTCCCCGCCCGCGGTGGCGGGCACCAACCCGAACACGGGAGGTCCTGGTGGCCAGGCGCCCATGGGCCTGGACATGGGCAAGGCCGTGGACGACATCGTGAATGGCGAGATACCGTACATCGAGAAGCACTTCCGCGTGCTGAAGGGCCGCGAGAACCGCGCCATCGCCGGGCTGTCGATGGGCGGTGGCATCGCGATCAGCGTGGGCCTCGCGCGGCTGGACCTGTTCGCGTGGATCGGCGAATTCAGCACTGGCCTGTTCGGTGGCGTGAATGGTGCGGCCTACGAGCCCTTCGACGCCGAAGCGCTCGCCCCGGGGTTCTTCAGCAATGCAGCCGCCACGAACAAGAAGATCAGGCTGCTGTATTTCTCCTGCGGCACCGAAGATCCCCGCATCAAGTTCACGGAAGACACAGCCAATGACATGAACCGGCGGGGCGTGAAGGCCACCTTCGCCAGTTTCCCGGGCGGGCATGAGTGGAGCGTGTGGCGGGATTCACTGGTGGATTTCTGTTCGAAGCTGTTCCGGTGAGGAGTCCATGAAGCTCATCCTCCCTCCCGGGGTCTCGCAGCGCCGCTTCACGCAGGCGTTGGCCGGCTTTGCAGCCGTGGTCGGCGAGCCCTGGGTGCTGGCTACCGACGCGGACCGTCAGACCTATCTGGATGCTTACGCGCCCGGCGACGAAGCATCGCATGCGCCCGCTGCAGCCGTCGCACCCGCGGACGTGGCGCAGCTGCAGGCGATCCTGCGCGTGGCCAACCAGTTCCGGGTGCCGCTGTGGCCGGTGTCGCGCGGCAAGAACTTCGGCTATGGCGGCGCCTCGCCGCGCATGCCGGGCACAGTAATCCTCGACCTGGGCCGCATGAACCGCATCATCGAGGTCAACGAGCGGCTGGGCTATTGCATCGTGGAGCCGGGCGTGGGGTTCTACGACCTCTATGACCATGTGCGCGGGCGCGGCATCAAGCTGCAGCTGGGCATTCCCGGCAATGGCTGGGGCAGCGTCATGGGCAATGCGCTGGAGCGCGGCTTCAGCGCGGCGGGCGACCACAGCAACAACATCTGCGGCCTGGAGCTGGTGCTGGCCGATGGCCAGCTGGTGCGCACCGGGATGGGCGCGATGGAAGATGCCAGGGCCTGGCCGCTGTTCAAGCATGGCTTTGGTCCGTCCTGGGACCAGTTCATCGTGCAGTCGAACTTCGCCATCGTCACGAAGATGTGCCTGTGGATGAAGCCTGAGGACGAACTTGCCATCAATATCGATGTGAAGCTCGACCGGCCTGAAGACCTGGAGTGGTATGTCGAGGCCATCACCCCGCTGCGCCAGCGCGGCGTGATCGATGGCCAGCTGCGCCTCACCAGCTACATGGGTGCGGCGACAGTGGGGTCGACGCGCCGCGAGTGGTACAGCGGCCGCGACGCATTGCCCGATACCGTCATCGCGCGCATCCGCGAGCGTTTCAACGTGGGCTGGTGGAATGGCGGCATCCGCCTTGCGGGCTTTCCGGAGGTGTGCGAGGCGAACCTGCGCATCGTCCAGCAGCGCCTGGCGCAATTCACGCGGCAGGAGTTCCTCGTGAGCCGCGCCTCTGGTGAACAGCGTTCCGGTCCCACCACGCTGCCGCTGCAGATCGTGAACTGGCACGGCGGGCGCGGCGGGCACATCGGCTTCTCGCCGGCCATGCCCTGCGACGGGCGGCTGATGCAGCAGCAGTTCGAGCGCACGCGGGCGCGCTACCAGCAATTCGGCCTCGACTATTCCGGCACGTTCTACTTCGACGGCCGCAGCGCCACCAACGTGAACCTCATCCTCTACAACCTGGACGATGCGGACATGAAGCGTCGCACGCGCGAGCTGTTCCTGGCGCTGATCCGCGATGCGCACGAGCAGGGGTATGGCGAATATCGCACGCACCTTTCGTACATGGACGACGTCGCAGACACCTTCGACTTCAACGGGCATGCGCTGCGCCAGCTCAACGAGCGCGTGAAGGATGCGCTCGATCCCAACGGCGTCATCGCGCCGGGGCGCAATGGCATCTGGCCCGCGCCATACCGGTCGCAGCGGGGGAAGCTGTGAAACGCCTCCGGCTGGTCACATTGATCGCCGCCGTGGTGGGCAGCACCGCAGCAGGCGCGGCCGGAGCGGCGGGCGTGGAGGCGGATGCCCTGGCGCGCGGACAGGCGCTGTACGAGCGCCACTGCGGCGTGTGCCATCGCGAAGGACAAACGGGCACGGTGGTGCTCGGGCGCCGGCTCGGCGCCGACCGCGCACTGCTGGCGGCGCGCACCGACCTGACGGTGCCCTATGTGCGGCAGGTGGTGCGCGCGGGGCTCATCAACATGCCTCGCCTCACCCGCGTGGAGTTGCCCGACGCGGACCTGGATGCGCTGGCCGCGTGGCTGGCGCGACCGCGCGGCCGGTGAGGCGCTATCTCGATGTCACGCTCGACGCTGACGCGGAAGCTTCCGCGCGGCTGACCGTGATGCTGGCCTGCAGGTCCGTCGGTCGAATGATCTGCATCACAGGAGGCGCGGCTACCAGCTTGACCCAGACAGTATTCCCGTCCCGGAACCAGGAAGTCTCCCTGGCCTGACGCAAGGCGTCGAGGCTTCTCTGCTCCGTTCCGGACGATGCCCGGGCGAAGCCCGGCAACTCGAAAATCACCCATGAGCCCGCATCCAGTTCAGTAACGCTGAGGGTCACTTCCGGCCTTTCGGTCTTCACCTGGATCTCGGTGCCGGCCTTCACGGTGCTCTGGTCGCCCGGCGCCTTGAATTCCTTGCCGTTGCGGACCAGCGAGACGGGCGCCTGCGCCGCACGACGGGAAAACAGGGCAGTACGTTGGGCCTGGACAAGGGGATCGTTTGAAGCGGCGCCACCGCCGACCGAAGCCAGCAAGGCGAAACGCGCGGTACGCGATTCGAGATTGACCGCTTTTGGAAGCTCTCCCCTTGCGTCGGAGAGATTCAGGCGACCGATGTCGCCCGTGCACACGGAGGCGTTCCAGGTCGGCTCGATCCTGCAGGAGTTGTCCGTGGCAACGCTGTCGTTCTCGCCATCGTGCAGCAGGACCTGGGAATTGCGGATGCCAGTCACCGAACCGTCCAGGTCGCGGAACGACAGCGTCCGGTAGGCATTGCCGCCGCGGTTGTCATTGTCGAACCTGCGATCGTATTTCGGGAAATAGACCGGCTTGGCATTGACGAATTTCGCACCGCTGATCGTGCTTCCGGTACTGAGCCCCGCGCTGGTGAACAGCAGGAAGGAAAGCGCGCCGGTCTTTCTGAGCTCATTGTCCTGGAAATTCACGAATGTCGTGTTCACCACATCGTCGCGGTAATCGTAGTATTCGTAGCCGCGGATGGGGAAATCCGGAATCCGCTTCTTTGGCAGGCTGCGGCCATAGGCGATTTCCTCGGGCGTCCGCGGATTGCCGATGTTTTCAGTCTCGCCCACCACCAGCGAATCCACCAGCCGGGAGCTGAAGCGCGAGGTGCCGATATCACCTGCAGCCTGCGTCATGCCGATGGCATTGTCGGCAAACTTCGCGTTCTTGTAGACGTAGAGGTCGCCGCGGCCCCAGAGGCCGCCATTGCGGTTCTTGTAGGCGGTCAGGTTCTCGAAGTGCGACTCCAGCACCTCGCTCTCCAGGTCGTTGGGATCTTTCAGCGGCAGCAACGGAATGGAGGCCGTACCGAAGGTATTGTCCTCGTTGATGTGCCGGTCAATCATGAATCCGTCGAAGTTGGAATGTGACACGTTGCCCCTGAACGCGCGCAGCGGCGTCCGGCGCGGCCAGGTGTGCTTGGCGACTTCGGTGCCCACGAACTGGCCCTGCGGGTGAATGGGAATGGAAAACCAGAAGCCGATCTGGTCGGAACCCGCAGCCACGTTGTCGATGAAGGAGTTGTCCGGATTGGTGATCCAGTAGGAAGCCACCGTGTTGTCCGAGGGCAGCAGGGTGTCCTTGAGCGAAAAGCTGATCTGCCTGATCGAACGGGCATCTTCAGCAACGACCTCGCCGTTCGCGGCAAGGTTGATCGGCACGCACTCCTTGGTGGGATGGCACTTGGTCTGCATCGCGAGGTTCTTGATGAACTCGTTGCCGGTCTCGATGCCGTCCTCGAGGAAGAAGCAGTGGCCCACGGTGTTGTAGGTCACGTTCTTCTCGATGCGCAGGTTGTTGGTGCCGTGCACCGTCACGCAGCGGCTGTACGTGTCATGGATGGCCGCGTTCTTGATGTACTGGCCCCTGGCATCGCCGACCAGGTGCCAGTGGATCGGGTAGCGCGCCAGCGTCAGGTGCTGGCCCATGCGGTTCAGCTCGACGCCGGAGACATACATCTTGCTCGACGGCATCGCCATGATGTGACCGCCGAAGTACGACTGCGCGGCGTCCTCAGACGCCTGGATCTTGATGTTGCGCGTCAGCAGCCCCACCTCGCCGCGCTCGTCCACGCCGAACGTGACCTTGCCGAAGTGCATGTACTCCAGGGGCTTGTCCAGCGTGATGGAGTTGCCGCGGATGGCCGTGATCGTGCGACGCTCAGCCTGGCGCGGGTCATAGTCGGTGGATGCCAGCACGATCTCGTCGCCCACCTTCCAGCCCCGGGCATCGAGCACCTGGATCGCGGAAGCGCCGGCGTTGGCCGTTGCGGAAAGCTTGCTCCAGGTGTTGGTGGTGTTGCCGTGCAGGTTCAGCGTGCCGCCGGAGATCATGATGCCGCGGTCACCCATGCCGGCCATGACGTCCTCACCCTTGACGTTGTCGGTGAAGGTGATGGTTGCCTTGCGGGTGTGGGGGCGCGCTTCGGTTCCGATGGCCAGCTCACCGTGCAGCATGATCCACTCGGTGGTCAGGGCCAGGTCGGCGTTGTTGGAGAAGCGGAGCTTGCCGTCGATCGTCAGGCCGTTCAGGGCGGGAGTAGTGATGTCGAGCACGACGTCTACACCACGGCTGATCGTGACCTTGCTGCCTGCCTTTGGCACTGCGCCACCGGACCAGGTGGATGAATCTGACCACGCACCGCTCTTCACAGCTTCCTGGGCCTGGGCAGCAAAGGAGAAGACCGCAGTAGCCAGCAGCGAAAGATGCAAAAAACGATTGTCAATTCGCATGGAACCAGACCCCCTCAAATGGAGATGTCGTTTCTCCAGCTTACTTACGTGCCTGGACAGGACGTGCCGGGCGATTATTCAGCACTTGGCCTCCCCCAGGCAAACGCGCACAGACCACGCATCATTGGGCGTCCTCTGGCGGGCACAAGGGCCCTGGCGACCCCTGCAGCAAGTGCACACCGCCCGTCGAGGCGCGCAGATACTCCTCGATGAACACCCGCAACTCCAGGCTTGCCAGGGCCGCGCCAGGACAGGCGTGAATGCCTGCGCCGTAGAGCAGATTCCGTGACTGGTCGCGATCCGGCACGAACTGTGCTGCCGCCCCGAAGGCGGCGGGGTCCAGGTTCGCCTCCGGCCAGCAAAGCAGCACCGGGTCTCCCGCAACGAGGCGCTCGCCGGCGATCTCAACCGGCTTGCTGGCAATACGCCGGTTGGAGGCCAGCGGGCCGCGCAGCCTGAGCACCTCCTCGATTACAAGGCGGATGCTTTCAGGCGCTGCCCGCAGGTCTGCTGCCACTTGCGCATGCTCGCGCAGGAACGTGACCAGGGTGGTGATCGCCGTGGCGATCGTGCCGATTTCACCCACCGTCCAGTTGCGCAGGATGCTGGCCAGGTCTTCGGGCAGGAATTCCGCCACCAGCTCCTGCGTCAGGCCTGATGCGTCCTCAATGCGGGCGGCAACGAACTCGTTGAAGGCCGCGGCATTGGCTACCAGCGCGGATTTCTCGCGCGCAGACTGCGCGCGTTCCTTCTCCTCCAGCCACGCGATCAGCTCGTCCGCGGCTGCACCTGACCAGCACAGATAGGCGCATTGCGCGCGCGCCGCATAGCGTCGGGCAGCCCGGGAGGCATCAGTGATCGCCTGCGGCGCAAGTTCCGCTGCGATCTCCCGGCATCGGTCCTCGAATGCCGCGACCCGCTCCGCGCCCAGGAAGGGCTCGATGCGCTTGCGCAAGCCGGTGTGCTCCGGCGGATCCATGCCATTGGGCACCGCGCGGTGCAGGGAGACGACGCTGCTGAAAGTCTGATGATCGAGGGCCGCGCGCATCACGTCGGCATGGCGGGTCAGGACCAGCGGCCGGGGATGTTCCATCGGTGCAGTGTACTGTCGGGAGGCGTCACGTCATGGTGCTGGTGGGAGCAGGACTGTCCTGCCTGTCCCTGCGAGGGCAGGGACCTGGAAGTTTCGACCGTCCGTGCCTGGCGTGCCGGGGACTGATTTTTCGGTTGCCGACCGGAACCGGGAGCCCCGGGGGCCCGGGACCTTACCAATTGGCCTACCGGTCGGAAGTCGCGCTATCCTCCCGGGACTAACCATCAAGGTTATTGGTCGCGTTTCATAATTTCGGGGGTTATCGCCATGAGTGGACGATCTCGTTCGTTCTTTCTCGCAACGCTAGTGCCGGCAGTGCTGCTCGGCGGCGTGTTCGCTGTCGTCCAGGCCCAGAACGCCGCGCCGGGCGCCAGCCGCTGGTCCGATCCGGCCACCTGGCCGAACCGCAAGGTCCCCGCCGCAGGTGACAAGGTCATCATCGGCAAGGACAAGAATGTCGTGCTCGACGTGAGCCCGCCCGCCCTGGGTGGCCTGTCGATCGACGGCAAACTCTCCTTCTCCAACGACGCCGACCTGGAACTGCAGACCGAGTGGATCATGCTCCACGGCGAACTGCAGATCGGCACCGAGGCCCGTCCGCACACCCGCAAGGCCACCATCACCTTCACCGACAACGTGAAGAATGAAGACGTGATGGCTGGCATGGGCGACCGCGGCATCATGATCTCCGGCGGCACGCTGAACCTGCACGGCAACACC